>Ga0114129_10000757_pt1 | contig 41141 bp, 29 predicted proteins | sample RhiMetdeltSRZDD1_FD_80071 | JGI IMG/M metagenome (GOLD analysis project Ga0114129, IMG submission 80071) | Populus rhizosphere microbial communities from Tennessee, USA - Rhizosphere MetaG P. deltoides SRZDD1 (version 2) (version 2) | ecosystem: Host-associated > Plants > Roots > Rhizosphere >...
GCCGACCAGGTCGGGCAGGCGATGGCGAATGCCCGGGATGTCTGGGCGTTCGAGCGCGCCCTGCGGCTGCCCAGCGAGGTCGCGGTCCAGCGGGCGCTGCTGCCCGCCGCCCGCGTGGCTAACAGCTACTACGCCTACGTTCATTTCCCCGCCACGGCCTGTGCGCTGCTGTGGCTCTACGTGCGGCGTCCCGCTCACTATTTGTGGGTGCGCCGGACGCTGGCCGGGCTGACTGCGGCCGCGTTGGCCGTACACGTACTCATGCCGTTGGCGCCGCCGCGGATGCTCGGCAACGGGATGCTGGATACGGCGCAGGAGTTCGGGCCGTCCGTCTACGGTCCGCCGTCGACCGACACCCTGGCGAACCAGTACGCCGCGATGCCGTCGCTGCACGTGGGCTGGGCGGTCGTGGTCGCAATCGCGGTCTTAGCGGCCGTACGCAGCCGGTGGCGGTGGCTGGTGCTGCTGCATCCGGTCGCGACGCTCGTCGTCGTGGTGGCGACCGGCAACCATTACTGGCTCGACGCGATCGTCGCTCTGCTCCTCCTCGGATTGGTGCTGCTGCTTCTGCGACCGTGGAACGGGTGGCTGGACGAGGTGTGTCCGCCGTCACGGGGAAAGAAATTGCAGAGACTGCAAGAAAGCGCGTACCGTCTCCGCGTGGTCACCAGTGAGGCCGGACTGGGCCGGCGGGATCGGAAGAAGCAGCAGACGCGCGACGCGCTCGCGGCGGCAGCGCTGCGGCTCGCGGCTGACCGCGGGCTCGACCACATCACGGTCGAGGAGATCAGCGCGGCGGCCGGCGTCTCGCCGCGGACGTTCTTCAACTACTTCGCGACCAAGGACGACGCGGTCCTCTCGGACACCACGATCGACGCCGCGGACATCCGTCGGCGCCTGGCCGATCTGCTGCCCCGAATGCCGGTGCTGCAGGCGATCCAGCGCTCGCTGGTGATGACGGTGGCGGCCATGGAGGCCGACCGCGACCGCTGGTTCCTGCGCATGCGCGTCGTCGGTGACAGCCCGTCGCTGCTGCCGCGCCTGGTCGCTGCCGGTGCCGAGGCCGAACGCGAGAACGCGGCCGTCATCGCCGCGCATTTGGGCGTACCCGTAGAGGGCTACCCGACGTTGATCGCGGCCGTGACGGGCGCCGCGTTCCGCGTGGCCATGACCAGCTGGGCCGAGAGCGCCGGCCGCCTGTCCCTGGGCGGGCTGATCGACCAGGCGTTCCAGTCCCTCGCGGCCGGGCTCGCCGGACCCCGCTGAACCCCCCGAACCCCCGGGGCCGCAAGCCCGGTGTGAGACACCCGTAAGGAAGGTAATGACCGCAACCACTGTGGAGCCGGCCGGGCTCGGCTCCGAGCCGCAATCGATGAGCCGGCGCGAGGTGCTGCAAGCGTTGTCGGGCTTGATGCTCGGCATGTTCGTGGCCATCCTCGCCTCGACCGTCGTGTCCAACGCGCTGCCTCGCATCATCGCGGACCTGCACGGCAGCCAGTCGGTCTACACCTGGATCGTGACCACCGAGCTGCTGGCGATGACCGCGACCGTGCCGCTGTGGGGCAAGCTGGCCGATCTGTACAGCAAGAAGCTGCTGATCCAGCTGTCGCTGGGCCTGTACGTGCTCGGCTCGCTCATCGCCGGCCTCACGCCCAACGTGGAGATCCTCATCGTCAGCCGGGTGGTGCAGGGCATCGGCGCCGGCGGCGTCACCGCCCTGGCGATGATCGTCATGGCGGCCATGATCCCGCCGCGTGAGCTGGGCCGTTACTCCGGCATCTTCGGCGCCATCTTCGGCGTCGGTACCATCGCCGGCCCGCTGATCGGCGGCGTACTTGTCGACACGTCGTGGCTCGGCTGGCGGTGGTGCTTCCTCATCGGCGTACCGTTCACGCTCGTCGCGATCTACCTGCTGCAGCGCACGCTGCACCTGCCGGTCGCCCGGCGCGCGGTGAAGATCGACTACCTGGGCGCGCTGCTCATCACCGCGGGCGTGTCCTGCCTGCTGATCTGGTCGACGCTAGCCGGGCAGAAGTTCGCGTGGCTGTCGGGCTGGACCGCGCTGCTGGTCTCCATCGGCGTCGTCCTGCTGGCCGCGGCGGTCTACGTCGAGTCCAAGGCGGAGGAGCCGATCATTCCGCTGCGCCTGTTCCGCAACCGCACCTTCAGCCTGACCACGATCGCCAGCGTGCTCGTCGGTGTCGCGATGTTCGGCGGCACCGTGTTCCTGTCGCAGTACTTCCAGGTGTCGCTGGGTAAGTCGCCGACGGTCGCCGGCCTGATGGCGCTGCCGATGATCTTCGGCCTGCTGGTCTCGTCCACCATCGCCGGGCAGCTCATCACCAAGTACGGCAAGTGGAAGGCGTACCTGGTCGCCGGGTCGGTCATCATGGTCGCCGGCATGCTGCTGCTCGGCACGATCGACGCCGAGACCAACATCGTGCTGCTGTCGGTCTACATGGCGGTGCTGGGCATCGGCGTCGGCATGCTGATGCAGAACCTCGTCCTGGCCGCGCAGAACGACGTGCAGGCGCACGACCTCGGTGCGGCCACGTCCGGCCTGACGTTCTTCCGCAGCATGGGCGGCGCGGTCGGCGTGAGCGCACTGGGCGCGGTCCTGGCCAACCGGGTCACCGACAAGTTCACCGAGGCGTTCGGCCCGGTCGCATCGAGCAGCGGTACGGCCGCAGTGCCGGACCTGAAGACGCTGCCGCCGCAGGTGCTGGAGGTCATCCAGAAGATCTACGGCGACGCCACGGCCGAGCTGTTCCTCGTCGGTACGCCGTTCGCGGTCCTGGCCCTGCTGACCGTCGTGTTCATCAAGGAGAAGCCGCTGCACACGCTCAGCGGCATGGATCGGATGGCGCAGGAGGACGCGGCGTCGGGTCAGCCTGTCCCACCGGTGCCCACGCACTGAGGCACACTGTCGGGGCCGCGCTGCCATCGGGCGGCGCGGCCCGATTTCTGAATGGGGGAGTACATGCGGCCGGTGAGACTGGCGGTGCTGGGCGCGGGCAGCCGCGGAACGTCTTACGGGAACTGGGTTCTGGCCCATCCCGACCGCGCCCGCGTGGTGGCCGTGGCCGAGCCCCGGGCCGGCCGCCGTCGCGCGTTCGCCTCTGCCCACGATGCCGCGGAGTACGCGGACTGGCGCGATCTGCTCGCGGCCCGGCCCGATGTCGACGCGGTCGTGATCGCGACGCTGGACGCCGATCACGTCGAGCCGGCGACCGCAGCCGCCGCCCTGGGCTGGCACATCCTGCTGGAGAAGCCCATCGCCCCGACCGCCGCCGCATGCGTACAGGTCGTTGAGGCCGTTCGCGCCGGCGGTGTTCTGCTCGCGGTGTGCCACGTCCTACGCTACGCGCCCTACACCCGCCTCGTACGCTCGCTTGTGGACGGTGGTGCGATCGGTGACATCGTCTCGGTCCAGCACCACGAGCCGGTCGGTTTCTGGCACCAGGCCCACTCGTTCGTCCGCGGCAACTGGCGCCGCGAGGACCTGGCCAGCTTCATGCTGCTGGCCAAGTCGTGCCACGACATCGACTGGCTACAGCACGTCGTCGCCCGCCCGATCACCCGGGTCTCCAGCTTCGGCGGCCTGCACCATTTCACCCCGGCCAACCGCCCGGCCGGCGCGGCTGACCGGTGCCTGGACTGCTCTGTCGAGCCCACCTGCCCCTACTCCGCCGTACGCCTCTACAGCGGCCTGCTGTCGTCGGGCCACCACCGCTGGCCGCTCGACGTCGTCATCTCCGATTTCACGCCGCCGGCGCTGGAGACCGCGTTGCGGGACGGTCCCTACGGCCGCTGCGTGTACGCCTGCGACAACGACGTCGTCGACCACCAGGTCGTGGCGATCGAATTCGACGGCGGGGTCACCGCTTCGTTCACCATGAACGCCTTCAACACCGGCGGCCACCGGCGTACGCGCATCTTCGGTACGCGCGGCGAACTCGTCTGCGACGGCGAAAGCGTGACCGTGCACGACTTCGTGACCGGATCCGCGACGGTGCACGATCCGTCGTCGAGCGGCGCATCGGCGGCTGACGGGCATGCCGGAGGCGATGGCGCGCTGATGGACGCCTTCGTGACCGCGGTCGCCACCGGTGATCCGTCCACCATCCTCAGTGGACCGGATGCCACGCTCAACTCTCACCTGGCGACGTTCGCCGCCGAGCACGCCCGGCGTACCGGCACGGTCGTCAGCGTCGGACCGGGTTCAGCCGCGCTGACCGGGATTCAGTCGCTATCGGCCAGCCAGTAGGAGTAGTACTGGAGCGCTTCGGCCACGACGTCGAGCATCTGCCGGCGCTGGGCGATCGGGCGGTGGAAGTGGCCGTCATCGGCGTACCACGGCATCGCCGTGACGCCCAGGTGCAGCTGGAGATACAGGGCACGCAGCCAGTTGAGCGCGTTCAGGCGGGCGTACGCGCCGTCTTCGAGGTCGGTGCGAGCCTCGGCGCCGCCCAGGTGATGCAGCGGATGCACGGCCTGGGCGAGGTCGCCGGCCGTCAGGTCGCCGCGGTGCAGCAGCGCCATTGTGGCGTACGCCAACCGGTCGTCCTCGCCGAGCAGCCAGGCCGAACCGGCGCTCGTGCGCAGGCGTACGACGATGCTGCCGAGCAGGACGCGGGCCTGATCGGTCGGCAGGTAGCGGCTGCGCGCGGCGGCCGCGATGACGTCTGCGCCGTGCGCGACCGCGTGGGCGACACCGCGGCGGGCGTCGACCGCGCCGCGCAGGTCGTTCTCCAGTTCCCACCACATGAGGAAAGCGCCGATCCACCGATGGATCGTGCCGGCGTCGACGATGCGGGCGGCGATGTCGCGTTCGATGGCCATGGCCAGCATGGCTGCGGCGTAGGAGCGGCCGAAGATGCTGTCGCTGTCGTAGTCGCCGAGGCCGCGGAACAGAGCGGCGCATCGCCGGTCGCCGAAGTCGGCCAGGTCGTGGTCGACGCGGCCGTGCAGCACCCAGTCGGAGAGGATCTCGAACGCGAGCCGGTCGCGCAGCCGCCCGTCGGGCGAGCGCAGCAGGTGTTCCAGCTCCTCGATGAGCAGGTCAAGCTCGAAACCAGCGGGCGGGCGCAGGTCGTCCGCCTTGACCTTCTCCCAGAAGCTCGCGTCCAGCATGCGCTGAACCTAGCGGTATCGTCGCGGCACCGCTAGCGTGCGGCGGATCACCCAATGCCCGGCCAGGAGGGGTATTACGCCGGCTGGGTACCAGGCCAGGTCCGCGGGGTCGAACTCCACGCCCAGCGCGAGCCGCGCGACGATGCTGCGTTCCGACAGGTACGCCGGAACGCCGGTCAGTTGCGAGAACTCGACGAGCCAGCAGAACGCGACGGCGATGGCACCGGCGATCCACGGGCGGATGCGGGGTGCGGTGAACACGATCGCGACGTAGACCATCGACGCGTAGAGAGCGGTACCCGAAGCGTTCTGGACGACGCCGTCCGTGACCGAGCGGATCGTCAGAGCTACGGCCAGGAGCAGCGCAGCGAACGCGGCCGCAGCCAGCCGTACGGTCGACGGTCGCAAGGGCATTCGCGGCATGGTACCCGCTTGGTCGACTGAGCGGGACTGTCGGGAGGTTGACGGTCACGGCCGCTGTGTACATCGGACCGGACCGCTAGCATCCCCGGTTATCGCCGGAGATCCCCGGCGATCCTGGCGTGGGGGAGTTGTCGCAATTGACTGTGGCCATCATCGGGGCGGGACCCAACGGGCTGTCGATCGCAGCGCATCTGCGCTCCCGCGGAATCCCTTATCGCATCTTCGGTACGCCGGTCGACACCTGGAGCCGCCACATGCCGGCCGGGATGATGCTGAAGTCCGACGGCTTCGCATCCAACCTGTGCGGCCCGGACGGCCAGGGTACGCTCGCCGCCTACTGCGCGCAGCGAGGGATCGCGTACCACCCGACCCGGATCGCGGTGAGCCTGGAGCTGTTCATCGCGTACGCGCTCGACTTCCAGCAGCGGTTCGTGCCGGACGTCGAGGACCGCCAGGTGGCCGCGGTCGAACGGGCCGGAAACGGCTTCGCGCTGCGACTCGACGGTGGCGAGACGCTCACGGCGGACATCGTCATCGGCGCGGTCGGCATCACCCACTTTGGACAGATCCCCGACGAGCTTGCTCACCTGCCTTCCGAGCTGGTGTCGCACAGTTCGGCGCACTACGACATGACGGCGCTGGCCGACCGGGAGGTGACCGTCGTCGGCGGCGGCTCGTCGGCGGTCGACCTCGCTACGCTGCTCGCCGAGGGCGGTGCCATCGTTTCGCTCGTCGCCCGGCGTACGGCGCTGCGGTTCTCGTCACCGCCCGGCGAAGGCGAGCGCAGCCTGTGGCAGCGGCTGCGGCACCCGTCGTCGGGTCTGGGCCCGGGTCTGCGCTCATGGCTCTACCAGAAGGTCCCGCACCTATTCCGGCTGCTGCCGGGCGACCTGCGGCTGACCATCATCCGCCGCCATCTCGGCCCGCAGACGGCGTGGCTGATGCGCGAGCGCTTCGAATCCGGTGTCACGGCCACCCTCGGCGCTCAGCTGGAGAAGGCGGCGGAGGAGGGCGGCCGGGTGCGGCTGGCGTACCGGACCGCGGACGGCGTACTGCACGAGAAGATGACCGACCACATCATCGCGGCCACCGGGTACCGCGCCGAGGTCGAGCGCCTCACGTTCCTCAGCCCCGATCTGCGGTCGGCCATCCGTACGCACGCCGGCATGCCGGTGCTGTCGGGCGTGTTCGAAAGCTCGGTACCGAACCTGTACTTCGTCGGCCCGGCCGCGGTGAACAGCTTCGGTCCGCTCATGCGCTTCATGGTCGGTTCGGAGTATGTCGCACCCCGGATCGCGCGGCGTCTCGCCCGGGTCCTACGGCGTACGGCCACCGTATGACCACTCCCATCGCGGCCGGCCAAGACCAAGCCACCGCAAATCCGGCCCGCGTACGGGTCGAGCGGCTCCGCCATGGGCGTGCCGATGAGGCGCTGTTCCTCGTGCCCGGTGTCGAGGGCGACACCACCGAGCTGACCGGCATGATCGCGGCGATGACCGGACCGCAGGAGGTCCTCGCGGTCATGCCGGTGTTCGGCGCCGGCCGCGTCACGATGGAGCGGGCGGCGCACGACGTCGTGGCGGCGATCCGGCAGACCCAGCCGATCGGGCCGTATCGGCTGGGCGGCTACTCGTTCGGTGCGCTGCTCGCTTTGGAGGTTGCGCAGCAGCTGAGGGCGGCCGGCGACACGGTCGACGCCCTGTTCCTCATCGAAGCCGTTTATGACGAGCGCTACTGGCCGCGGCAGTTGTGGCTGCGCGCCCTGGCCCGCCGCACCGGCTGGCAGCTCGGCCGGATCGTCCGCATGCGCCCGGCCAAGGCCGCCGGTGAGCTGTTGCGCCGCGGCGCCCGGCTGATCCAGCGCTTCTCCCGGCGTAAGGCCGATGCTACGGAGAACCTCGGAATGGGCGGCGAGACCGATGCCGCGCGGCAGGCGTACGCCGCCATCGGTGGCTATCGGCCGCGGTACTACGACGGCTCGCTGACCCTCGTCGCATCGTCGGTGGACCGGCACTTCGGCTGCGACACCGTCCAGCTCTGGGCCCGGTACGCCGACCATCTGTCGATCCAGCGCGTCGACGGCGATCACCTGACCGTCATGCAGGATCCGGTTTCGGCGGCCGCCGTCGCCGAGGTCATCGATCACGGGCTGGCTCTGCGCCGCAAGGACTGGGCCGGCGTACGCCCGGCGCCCGGCTTCGAGCGCCCGATGATCCTGACGACGATGCGCTGGTTCGCCGTGGCCCGGCTGGCGCACGCGCTCATCGAGGCGGGCTTCTCGGTGTCGGCCTGCCGCCCGAAGGGGCACGTGCTCGAACTGGTCGACGGGCTGGCCGGCGAGCACCGGCTCAACCGCCTGTGGCGGCTGCGGTCGCTGGTGAAGGCGATCCGGCGCGCCCAGCCCGACATCATCCTGCCCGACGACGAGCGGGCTCTGGTCTTGCTGCGCCGGCTGTATCCGAAGGTGCTCTACTCCGACCCGCAGCTGGCCGAGCTGGTGGCCCGGTCGCTGGGCAACGTCGAGGACTGGCCGGCGATCACGTCGCGTACGACTCTGGCCAACCTGGCCCAGTCGCTGGGCGTGACCGCACCGGCGACCGAAGTGGTGGCCGATCCGCAGGCCCTCGCGAAGTGGTCGGGGCAGGCGATCGTGCTGAAGACCGACGGCAGCTGGGGCGGGCGCGGCGTGGCGGTGCTGCCCGAAGACGCCGATCTGCGGGAGGCGTGGCGGACGATGTCCAACCCGCCCAGCCTGCCCCGGGCGCTGAAGCGGATGGTCGTCAACCTCGAAGCCGGTGCGCTGGCCGCCTGGCTGCGTCGCGTACGCCCGACCGTGAACGCTCAGGGCTACGTGGCCGGCCGCGAAGCCATCGTGACCGTCGCGTGCCTGCGGGGCGAGGTTCAAGCGCTGGTGTGCCTGGAGGTCGTGCAGGCGTCCGAGCCGAAGGGGCCGGCGGCGGTGGTCCGCATCATCGACCACCCCGGCATGGCCGAGGCGGCCCGGCGGCTGGCCGGCCGGTTCGGGCTGAGCGGGTTCTGCGGCTTCGACTTCATCCTCGACGACGCCGGCCGGGCCCACCTGCTGGAGCTGAATCCACGGGTGACCCCGACGTGTCACCTGCTCGTGGAGGGCGACCACCTGCGGGCCCGTACGCTGGCGTTGTTCCCCGCGGAGACAGTCGTCGGCGGTGACCCGACCGCCCTAGACCGCCCCGTACGCGCACCGTCGCTGGTGCGCCGCGGCGAGGAGATGGCAGCCCGGCATCAGCGCCCGGTCGCTCGGATGGCGCGTCGCTTGAAGCAGAAGGTCCTCAGCCCGCGGTACTGACGCCTCTGTTCTCGGCTCTCCGGGCGCCAAGAGCATCTAAGGTATGGATGTGGCACTTACGGTGGCCGAACAAGACGGGCGTGTGTCCGGCGAGCCCCACATCGGTGACGGCGAGCTGGCTGTCATCGATGCGTGGTGGCGAGCCGCGAACTATCTGACGGTCGGGCAGATCTACCTGCTGGACAATCCGCTGCTGCGCGAGCCGCTGCGGGTGGAGCACATCAAGCCGCGGCTGCTGGGGCACTGGGGCACCAGCCCGGGTTTGAACCTGCTGTGGGCCCACCTGAACCGGACGATCATCGCGCGTAACCTCAACGCTTTGTTCATCACCGGTCCGGGCCACGGCGGCCCGGCGATCGTGGCGAACACCTGGCTAGAGGGCACCTTCAGCGAGCTGTATCCGTCGGTGAGCCAGGACGAGGACGGTATGGCCCGGCTGTTCCGCCAGTTCTCGTTCCCCGGCGGCATTCCCAGCCACGTCGCGGCCGAGGTGCCCGGCTCCATCCACGAGGGCGGCGAGCTGGGTTACTCGCTGATGCACGCGTACGGCGCGGCGATGGACAACCCGGATCTGCTGGTGGCCTGCGTCGTCGGCGACGGTGAGGCCGAGACCGGCCCGCTGGCCGCGAGCTGGCTGTCCAATGTGTTCCTCAACCCGATCTGTGACGGCGCCGTGCTGCCGATCCTCCACCTGAACGGCTACAAGATCGCCAACCCGGCCGTCCTGGCCCGGATCCCCGAGGAGGACCTTCTGGCCATGATGCGCGGATTCGGCTACGCGCCGATGGTCGTCGCCGGTGACGACCCGGTCTCCGTGCATCACCAGCTCGCCCGCGCGCTCGACGCCGCGCTCGACGAGATCAGCGCCATCCAGCGCCGGGCCCGCGCGACCGGTGACGGCACGCGCCCCCGCTGGCCCATGATCATTATGCGTACGCCGAAGGGCTGGACGGGCCCGCAAACGGTGGACGGCGTGCCGGTGGAGGGTACGCACCGCGCGCATCAGGTGCCCCTCGACGGGGTGCGGACGAACCCGGACCACCTGGCGATGCTGGAGGCGTGGCTGCGCTCGTACAAGCCGGATGAGCTGTTCGACGCCACCGGGGCCCCGCTGGAGACACTGGATCCGTTGCGGCCACAGGGTTCTGCCCGTATGAGCGCGAACCCGTCGGCCAACGGCGGCGTCGTCCTGCGCGATCTGGTGCTGCCCGAGATCGACGGCTTCGCGGTCGACGTGCCCCACCCCGGTGCCACGATCTCCGAAGCGACCCGGGCGCTGGGTGCCTGGCTGGCCGAGGTGATCCGCCGCAATCCGGACCGGTTCCGGATCTTCGGGCCGGACGAGACGGCGTCGAACCGGCTCGGCGGCGTCTTCGAGGCCACCGACCGCGCCTTCACGGCGCGGATCGAGCCCGGCGACGACAACTTGGCGCCTTCGGGTCGCGTGGTCGAGGTGCTGTCGGAGCACCTGTGCGAAGGGTTCCTGGAGGGCTACCTGCTCACCGGCCGCCATGGTCTGATGAACAGTTACGAAGCGTTCATCCACGTGGTGGACTCGATGGTGAACCAGCACGCGAAGTGGCTGAAGGTCACGCGGGAGATTCCATGGCGGCGGCCGCTGGCGTCGCTGACGTACTTGCTGTCGTCGCACGTGTGGCGGCAGGACCACAACGGGTTCTCCCACCAGGATCCGGGTTTCATCGACCACGTGTCGAACAAGAAGGCCGAAGTGGTCCGGGTCTACCTGCCGCCGGACGCGAACACACTTCTGTCCACTATGGACCATTGCCTGCGCTCGCGGCATTACATCAACGTCGTCGTGGCGGGTAAGCAGCCGGCGCCGAACTGGCTGAGCATGGCCGAGGCCAAGCTGCACTGCCGGCGGGGCCTGGGCATCTGGGAGTGGGCTGGCACCGAGCACGGCGACGGCGAACCGGATGTCGTACTGGCGTGCGCCGGTGACGTGCCGACGCTGGAGACGTTGGCCGCGGCCTCGCTGCTGCGCGAGCGCCGGCCCGATCTGAAGGTACGCGTGGTCAACGTCGTGGACCTGATGCGCCTGCAACCCGAGTCCGAACACCCGCACGGCCTGCCCGACAGCGAGTTCGACGCCATCTTCACCACCGACCGGCCGATCATCTTCGCGTACCACGGGTATCCGCTGCTGATCCACAAGCTGACCTACCGCCGCCGCAACCACGACAACCTGCACGTGCGCGGCTACAAGGAGGAAGGCACCACGACCACGCCGTTCGACATGGTGATGCTCAACGACCTCGACCGGTTCCGGCTCGTCATCGACGTCATCGACCGCGTACCCGGATTGGCCGTCAAAACGGCCGCGCTGCGCCAGGAGATGGAGGACGCCCGGCAGACCTGCCGCGACCACACCCGGACCCACGGCGAGGACGATCCCCGCATCACCGGCTGGACTTGGACTATCCCCTGACCGTAGTCCGCTCCGGCATACTGTCGAGATGTCAGCACGCAGGCGAGTGAGGAAGCGGCGCCCGCCGGTCGTCGCCGTCCTCCTCGCCGTCGTGATCGCGATCGGCGGCCTGGGTGTGATCGGCTGGGAGGTCTACACCACGAGCCGCCCGTCGGCGCCGGCCGCGAACCCCGGCCCCGTCGCCTCGGATCCGGCCGACGAGGGTGCGCTCCTGGAGGAATCGAGCCCGTCGCCGGAGCCCACCGGCCCGCGTACGCGCTTCGCCGACGGCATCTGGACGGTCGGCGAAGACTTCAAGGCGGGACGTTACAAGACGACGGTCCCTGCCGACGTGTTCTCCTGCCACTGGGAGCGAATGCGCGACGCGAAGGGCACCAGCACTTCCACCATCGAGGAAGGGCTCGGCAAGCCGGGTACGCGCGTCACGGTGACGATCCGGGCGACGGACAAGCTGTTCAAGTCCGAGCTTTGTGGAACCTGGTCGCCCGCCTAAGCGCTGGCGTTCAGGCGATGCGCCGCACGCGCCGCATGGCGAGCGCCAGCAGGACCACGGCCAGCGCGGCGTAAATGCCGAACTCGATGGTCTGGAAGAGCCAGAACCGTTCCGCGGGCTGTAAGAGGAGCCAGTTGTAGGCGCCGTCGCCGAGGCCCAGCTCCGCCGCGCAGCCCGGGGCATCGGACGGGCAGCCGACCTGAATGCCCGGGATCACCATCCGCCCGGAGGCGTCGCGGACCCCGCGCCCGAGGACCCAGTCACCGGCGGCCGGGTTCGAGTCAGTGGCGCCCACGACCGGGAAGGTGACCGCTTCCGCCGGCTGGTAGTGCCTCCTTGCGAGAGTGGTCAGCACGATGCGCAGGCCGATGACGCCGACAAGCGTGGCGGCCATGGCTGGCAGCACCTTCGGCCAGACGGTACCGGCGAAAACACCGAGGGCCACGGCGAACAGCGTGTAGCCGATCGGCACGATGCCCTGCATGTCGAAGGCGACCAGGTTCATCCGGCTCTGGCCGGCTCGGGCCAGCGGCGTCAGCCACCACGACATGCCCAGCCCATACGCCACCGAGGCGGTGAGGGTGGCCGCGCCCACGAGCCCGAACTTGACGAGCATCCAGCGACGCCGGCTGACGCCCTGCGTCCACGCGAATCTGTGCGTACCGTGCTCGATTTCCCGGGCGACCAGCGGCGCTCCCCAGAACAGGCCGATCAGCAAGGGCAGGAAGAGCATGAGTACGCCGACCAGGTTCATGGTTTGGTAGCTGGAGCGGAAGTTGGTCAGCGCCGTGGAGCATGGCATGGCCTCGGCCGGGTCGGCTGGGGCGGTTGGGATCCGGGCCAGGCAGTCGCCGAGCTTGAGATCGTCGAAGGCGCCCCACATCGACAGCCCGGTCGGAACCATCAGCGCGGCGAGCGCGGCCAGCGCGGCGAGGGTGAACCACACTTGTCTGCGGTGTTGCCGCCAGGTCAGCCAGATCATGCCGCCACCTCCACAGCCTCGGCAGCGCCCTCGGCGAGGTGGGCCAGGACCAGGTCCTCCAGGGTCACATCGTGCACGGCCCAATCGGGGTCCTCGATCTCGCCCGTGGTCCGGACCAGGAGCGTCGACTGGCGATCGGTGTGGCTGGCCCGTATCACCGACCGCACGCCGGCGATGGGCGTACCGCCGTTCCGCGGGCCGACCAGCTGCTTGTGCTCGGCGATCAGGTCGTCGACCGGGCCGCAGAGCCGCAGCCGCCCCGAGTTCAGCACGATCACGTAGTCGCAGACCCGCTCAAGGTCGGCCAGCAGATGCGAGGAGAGCAGCACGCTGGTGCCCGACTCGGCGACGCTGCCCATGAGCGACTGGAGGAACTCCTTGCGCGCCAACGGATCCAGGCTCGCAACGGGTTCGTCGAGCAGGAGCAGCCGCGGCTGCTTCGCGAGGGCGAGGGCGAGAGCTACCTGCGCACGCTGCCCGCCCGAGAGCTTGCCCACCGCCTTGCCCATCGGTACGCCGACCCGGGTGAGCCGCTGCCGGACGACCTCCGAATCCCATCTCCGATTGATTTTCGAGCCCGCCCTGCTCAGCTCTTCGGCGGTGAAGTCCTCATACAGGGGAGTTTCCTGAGCCACGAACCCGATGTCAGCCAGCGCGCCGGTGTTGCCGTGCGGATCCTGTCCGAAGACCCGGATGCTGCCTGCGTCGGGTCGCAGTAGCCCGACGGCCAGGTGCAGCAGCGTGCTCTTGCCCGCACCGTTCGGGCCGACGAGGGCGGCGATGCGTCCGGCTGGTACGCGCAGCGAGCACTCGCGCAGTGCCCAGTGCCTGGCGTACCGCTTGCCGAGCCGGCCGGCTTCCAGCGCCGTATCCATCTGATCCGCCTTCCTCCTAGTCCTGATTGAAGCCCGCGCTAGTCCCGCTTGAAGCCCGCGCGCATCGTCGTCTCGACCAGGGCCCGGATGTCGTCGCGCGTCAGCCCGTCGTCCTGCGCCCGTTTCAGCCAGGCCAGCAGCTCCTCGCGCAACTGCGCCTGGTTCGGCAGGGCGGCTCGGGCCAGGTCGTGCTTGATGAACGTGCCCACACCCGGCCGCCCCTCGGCCAGCCCTTCGATCTCCAGCTCGCGGTACGCCTTGAGCACCGTGTTGGGGTTGATCGCCAGCGACTGCGCCACCTCGCGGACCTTGGGCAGCTGGTCGCCGGGCGCGAGCAGCCCCACCCGAAGCGCCTGTTTGACCTGCTGGACAAGCTGGTTGTAGGTGTTTACCTTCGACCGGCCGTCCAACACGAATTCGATCACCCTGACAGCCTCTCCATTGTCCTACGACTGTAGGACTATAGGACAGGACTCCGGTCGGCGGTAGGAGTCATCCGATAATACTTATCTGTTAAGTAAGTTTGTAAATTCCGATGCATGATCAGATTGAAGCTTGGCCTGCGGCCCATGTTCGCGGCTACCGCTGCGGCAGTGGGTCTTTTCATGGTTCTGCCGGGCATCTCCGGCGCGGCGACCCGGCCCGCCGCGCCGGGCGTACCGGCGCCCGACGCGGCCGCCGTCGCTGCGGTAGCCGCGGACCGCGCCGCCGACAGCGGCTTCGACGCGCTCGTCAAAGGCCCGGACGAGAGCTTCGTACGCCGTGACGTCGTCGCGGGCTCGGGCGGTTTTCACTACGTCTCCTACGAGCGCAGCTATCGCGGCCTGCCGGTGATCGGCGGCGACGCGGTCGTGGTGATCGACCGGCAGGGTGCGGCCCGCAGCACCGTCTCGGCGACCGACCGCGGAATCCGGCTCGCCTCGACGACGCCGAAGGTCACCGCGGCCAAGGCCGACGCGGTTGCGCGTACGCATCTCGACCGGACCGACAATGCCACGCCCGCGCGGCTGGTCGTCTTCGTGGGTGCGGCCGGCCAGCGGCTGGCGTACGAAGTCGTGCTCGAAGGCGTGAAGGGCGGTACGCCGAGCCGGTTGCACGTGGTCGTCGACGCCGTCAACGGACGGGTTCTCGACGTTCGCGACGACGTCCGCATGGGCGTCGGCAACGGCTTCTACAACGGCTCGGTCACCATCGCCACGTCCGGCTCGGGTGGATCCTTCTCCCTGCAGGACTCGACCCGCCCCGGCATCCGCTGCGGCGGGCAGAACGGCGCCACCTTCGCCGGCACCGATGACAACTGGGGCAACGGAACCGGCACCAACCTGGAAACCGCCTGCGTAGACGCTCTGTACGCGGTCCAGCGCGAGTGGGACATGCTCAGCGCGTGGCTGGGCCGCAACGGCATCAACGGCAGCGGCGGCGGCTTCCCGGCCCGCGTCGGGCTGAACGACGTCAACGCCTTCTGGAACGGCAGCTTTACCAACTTCGGCCACTCGTCGGACAACCAGCGCCAGGCCACGCCGATCGACGTGGTGGCGCACGAGTTCGGCCACGCCATCTTCCAGACCACGCCCGGCGGAGCGGGCAGCGGCAACGAGAACGGCGGCATCAACGAGTCGACCGGCGATATCTTCGGCGCGCTGACCGAGGCGTTCGCCGGCAACCCCAACGACCCGCCGGACTTCCTCGTCGGCGAAGAGGTCAACCTCGCCGGCGGCGGCCCCATCCGCAACATGTTCAACCCGTCGTCGCTGGGCGACCCGAACTGCTTCTCCTCGGCCATCCCGAGCACCGAAGTGCACGCCGCAGCGGGGCCGAACAACCACTGGTTCTACCTGACCGCGAACGGCTCGTCCGGCGGTGGCGGCAACCCGTCCAGCCCGACCTGCAACGGCTCCACGGTTGCCGGCGTCGGCCTGCAGAAGGCCGGCCAGATCTACATGGCCGCGCTCAACATGAAGACCTCGACGTGGCGCTACGTCAACGTCCGTACGGCGACGCTGCGGGCCGCGGTCAACCTGTTCGGGGCGTCCTCGCCGGAGTGCCGCACGGTCAAGGCGGCGTGGGACGCGGTGAGCGTACCCGCGCAGGCCGGCGAGGCTCAGTGCACCACCAACCCGGGCAACGACTTCTCGCTGTCGGTGAGCCCGGCCAGCGGTACTGTCCAAACTGGGTCGTCCACGACGGCCACGGTCGCCACGGCCACCACGTCCGGCTCGGCGCAGACGGTCAGTCTCTCGGCGAGCGGGCTCGGCACCGGCGTGACGGCGAGCTTCAGCCCGTCGTCGGTGACCTCGGGCGGATCGAGCACCCTGACGCTCACCGCGTCGGCGGCGGCGACCGCCGGCACTCGGACCGTCACCATCACCGGTACGGGAACGAATGCGACCCACACCGCCACGTACACCCTCACGGTCACGACGGCACCGACCGGCAACGACTTCTCGCTGTCGCTGTCGCCGTCATCCGCGACCGTTGCGGCCGGCAGCTCGACGAGTGCGACAGTCGCCACGAGCACTACGTCGGGTAGTGCTCAGACAGTGAATCTGTCGGTGACCGGTACGCCCACGGGCGTCACCGCCTCGATCAGCCCGTCGCCGGTCACCTCCGGTGCAAGCGCCACGCTGTCGGTCGCAGTCGCGGCGACCGTGGCCGCCGGAACGTACCCGCTGACGGTGACCGGTACGGGCACCAGCGCCACCCACACCGCGACGTTCACCTTGACGGTGACGGGCGGTGGCGGTGGCTGTGGCGGCCTGCCCGCCTGGAGCGCCACGACTCCGTACGTGCCTGACGACCTTGTTTCGCACAACGGGCACCGGTGGAAGGCCACTTGGTGGTCGACCGGAGCCGAGCCAGGCGCGCCGACCTCCTGGGCCGTCTGGGCCGACCAGGGCGCCTGCTAGCCCCACGGGATGGAGGAAGGGGACGGCTGCCCCCACTGGTCCCGGGCAGCCGTCCCGCTCGTCATGACGCACAATGGCGCGCATGACGAGCGTGGTCGAGTTGCGGGTGCTGGCCGAGGATCGGATGCGGGCCAAAGACGATGACGGCCTGCTGGCGCTCGTACCTCAACTGCGCGAAGACGAGCAGTGGGGCCATTGGTGGGCACCGGGATGCGCCATCGCCGCCCGGCGGCTGGGCCGGGCGCAGGAGGGTCGCCGGTACCTCCAGGAGGCGCTCGACGCCGGGTTCTTCCAGCCGGAGATCTTCGACGACGCGATCGAGCAGGCGTTCGGCGACGAACCCGACTGGCCGCAGCTGCGATCGGCGTTCACCGCCAACGTGCCGCCCGCGCCGCTGGAGCTGCTTACCTGGCCGACACTGACGCCCGCCCTGCCGCTGGAACTGTTCCGGATGAAACCCGAGCGGGAGGAGCAACTGCGGCCGCTGCTGCCGGATCTCTCCGGTTCGTCCTGGCCGCGTGCGCTGACTCTGGTGCACTGGGTGAGCAGCCGATGGACCCACGCCAACGACCATGTCGAAGCCGACCAGGACGCGCTGGACGTGCTGCATTACGTCGACCACGACGGGAAACGCTTCGCCTGCGTGGAGTTCAGCATCGTGCTGTGCCACGCCCTCAACGCCGCCGGCATACCGTCACGGCGGCTCGCGTTGCGCCAGCGCGACTACCACGCCGGCTTGTCCAAGGGCCACGTCGCCAGCGAGGCGTGGATCGACGACCTCGGCAAGTGGGTCGTACTGGACGGGCAGCACGGCGGCTACTGGACCTTCGGCGCCGAACCCCTGTCGGCCCTGGAACTCCAGGAGGCGCTGGCCGCTGGCCGCCGCCCCGACCTGCTGAAGATCAATGGTCCAATGAGGACGGAGAAGGCCGGGTTCTGGTTCAGCTACTTCTGGCATGTCGTCACGACCGGCGCCACCCTGGCGCGGCCGCCGTACGCGCCTCATTTCCAGCGGCACATGCGGACCGGTCAGCTGCTGGTGCGAGACCCGGCGGGCGTCTACCCGGACCTGTCGGAGATCGGGGTCACCATGGATGCTCGCGACGGTGCCGCGGCAATGCGGTTCACTGTCCGCCATCCCTACGTGACCGGGTACGCCGTCCGCTGTGCGGATCAGCGCTGGACGCTGGACGTGGCCGATCCGGTGTGGGTGCTGCCGGCGGCCGGCGGCGTACACACGGCCACGGTCAGCGTACGCACGCCGCACAGCGAGCTGAGACCGCAGGAGTTGAGCTTCCGGATCGCACCGGAGTGAGTCCCGTTGTCGCTCCGTTATGGATGCCGGTAAAGGGCGCCGCCAGCCGGCGCGTTACCCAGCCGTGAACGACTTCACCGCGTTCTTCTGCGCACGGCGGGATATCGCCTTCCGCGCTGTCCTGCTTGCCGTTGGCTATCGGCCCACAGCGGAGGACGCGAGGAAGCGGCCAAGACGATGCGAACGGACGAGCTTCCCTCGGCATTGGCGGCTCCGGTGATCGAGCTTCAGCGGGGAGCGGCGACCCTCCGGCTCTACGCCGCCGATCAGGTGCCGCTGCGGCTGCGGTCGATGATGTTCGACTGCCTGCGTACGGCCGACGGAGACTCCACGGTGATCGATGGGCCGCTGCGGTTGCCGGGCGGCCCGACCGTGAGTACGGTTCGGGACTTATGCGAATGCTTCGCGTGACCGCGCTGGTGGCGTCGGCGGCGCTGGTGGCTGCGGGCTGCGGAACGAGCGCCGAACCACGCAGTGCAGCGGCGCCACCGGCCTCGGCCGCGCCGCCGAGTGCCGGACCACCAGCGTCGCCGGCGGCCGCCGCCAGTCCGTCGGCGAGCCCGTTGGTGAGTCCGTCGAAGAAACCGAAGCCGCCCGCGGCTCCGGCCCATTTCAAGACCCTGCCGTCCGGCGCGAAGCTGCCGTCGGAGTCGCAGTGTGCGACCTGGGTACGCGCGAAGCCGTTCAAGGAGAACAAGCGGGTCAACGCCGCGGCGAACGCGACGACGGGGCACAAGGTCGACGGATCGCTCTTCTCCGGCGACAGTCCGGCCGCAGCGAGCCGGATCGCGCCCCGCATCACCGGAAACTTCACCGGCACGACGCAGACCATCCTGCGCTGGACGGCCTGTAAATGGGGCATCGACGAGGACCTCGTGTACGCCCAAGCCGCGATCGAGAGCTGGTGGCGCCAGGACACTCTAGGCGATTGGGGAACCGACGCCGGCGCCTGCCCGCCGGGGCACGGTCTGGGCGCCGACGGCCGGCCGGGCCAGTGCCCGCAGAGTTTCGGCGTACTCCAGGACCGGTGGCCGTACATGAAACAGGGCTGGCCGGGGTACGCCCGCTCGACCGCGATGGCCGCCGACATCGCGTACGCCATCTGGCGGGCGTGCTTCGAAGGCTACGAGACGTGGCTCAACACGGTGGAACGCGGGCAGGCGTACCGGGCCGGGGACGCCTGGGGCTGCATCGGCCGCTGGTTCTCCGGCCGGTGGCACACGTCGGCCGGGGACGGCTACGTGACGCGGGTCAAGGACTATCTGGCCCAGAGGATCTGGACGACTCCGGATTTCCAGCAGTAGAACCGTCCAGAAGGGACGATCCCAGCGCGGTGGGCGTGTGGATGAGCGCCTTGCCGTGCCGGCGGCCGGACACGAGTCCGGCGTTGCGCAGTACGGCGACGTGTTCGCTGGCGGCGCCGGTCGACAGTCCCACCGCGGCGGCCAGCTCGCGTACGGACAGCCCGGGGCGTTCCCGGATGGTGGCCAGCAGCTCCGTCCGGGACGGCCCGATCAGCCGCGCCAGCGCGTCCGGGTCGCGGTCGACCCGCCACAGGCGCGGCACGTCGGCGTACTCCTTGACGGCCGGGTAGACGACGAGCAGCGGCTGGTCGTCGCCGGCCGATCGGAACACGGCCGGATGGGACCGGAGGTGGACGGCCGGTACGAACACGATGCCCTGTCCGTCCAGCGGCTGTTTGGCCGCCCGGACCGGTCCGCAGCCGACGGTCAGCCACGGCGGATCCCACCGGATGCACGGGTGCAGGTGCGACAGCATGTTCTCCAGGCCGCCGCCGAGGAACCGGTGCACCGCGGCGGAGTTCTCCGACTGCAAGTAGGACTGCATCTGTGTCCAATAAGGAGTGACGAACGTCGAGGCCATGTCGCTGATGGCGCGGGCAAGCAGGCGGCGCGACTGCCGATCCGTCCCGGCCATCGGCGCCGTCCAGCGCGGCAGCGGCGTCTTGTCGGTCGCGTAGCGGATCTCGTCGGCGAGCAGGCGATCGGGCAGGCGCAGGAAGTCGTCGAGGGATTCGGCCAGTTCCTCATGGGGTGCGATCGGGGTGAACAGGTCGACGATCGGACCATCGATCTTGAACAGGGCGCTGGCGTGGCGGGCGAGCGGTGAGACCGAGGCGCGGACGTTGCGCGGCCACGGATGCAGGCCGCCGAAGCGGTTGCCGGCGCGGATCAGGTCGAAGCTGAGCAGCGCCTCGCCGAAGGGGCCGAGGCTGGGCTGGATCACGGTGCGGGCGAGGTCACCGGGGGACAGTTGCCACCGCAGCGCCATCGGTCGATCTTACAAGCTCCCGGCCACGGCCGATGTCCCACGGCGTCGGTTCGGCTCCCGCCGAATCGACCTTTCGCCGGCGGCCGGCGATGGGAGACAGTGGCGGGCGGCCGGGGCGGCGCGACGGGGGCCAGCCGGCGGCGCGCCGGCCGGACGCCGCCCGCTCCGGCCGTTTTCGGCGGACAAACGTCAATGTCGTTGATCCGACAACGAACTGTGGAAAAGGTCAATGGTCTTGACTATGCAACTCCATCGATACTTCGGAGACCTGCGCGCAGTCGTCCCCTGGGGAGGTCCACTCGCCATGCCGCATATCTCCGCATCCGGGATCCGGATGCTTCTTCCGCCTGCCCGTGGAAATCCGTCGCCGACCCGATGGATGAAGCTGCTGGCGATCGGCGTATCGCTCGTCATGGTCGCGTGGGGGTTGTCAGCATCGGCGCTGCCGAACCCGACCGACACGGCCGCCAGCCAGGTGCTTCCGCCCTCACCGGGCCCCTCGTGCGGCGGTGACTCCGGCACGGCGGCTCAGGCCACATCGACCGTCCTGGCCGACTTCCAGAAGATCGTCACGCCCGGACAGCCGACGACGGTGGCGTACGGCGGGGCATCGCTCAAGATCGGTGCGAAGGCCGTCCGGCTGCCGACCGGCATCGGGATCACGGTCCTGCCGCCGGGTCTGCTCCCGCCGCTCGACACCGACCTGACCAACGTGACCGGAAAGACCAAGGGTGGGTTCCGGCTCACGCCGCATCCGATGCAGTTCCTCGAATCGATCGAGATCACGCTGCCCTACGACCCGGCGCTGATCAGTCCCGACTACACGCCGCAGGACATCTACACGTACTACTACGACGACACGCTGTTCTGCTGGCAGGTGCTGCAACGGGTCAGCGTGGACGAGGTCAACCACACGGTCACCTCGCTGACCGACCACTTCACGGACTTCATCAACGCCACCGCCGCGGTGCCCGAGCACCCCGAGGGCGTGCAGTTCAACCCCAACCAGATCAAGGGAATCCAGGCCGCCGACCCGGGGACCGGGATCAACTTGATCGGGCTGCCGGGGGCGAGCAGCGCCGGTGAGAACCACCTCAGCTACCCGATCGAGGTGCCGCCCGGACGCCAGGGCCTGACCCCGAAGCTGGGCCTGTCCTACAACTCCGTCGGCTCCAACAGCTGGACGGGCATGGGCTGGGACATGAGCACCCCCGCGATCACCGTGGAGACGCGCTGGGGCGTACCGCGCTACGACGACCTCACGGAGACCGAGACCTACCTGCTCAACGGGGAAGAGCTGACCCCCGTGGCGCACCGGTCCACGCCGGTTGGGCGTACCACGGAAAAGATCTTCCACACGCGCGTAGAGGGCAGCTTCGCGCGGATCGTGCGCCACGGCAACGGCCCGTCGGCCTACACCTGGGAGGTCACCGACAAGCAGGGCGTGCAGTGGTTCTACGGCGCGCTGCCCGGTGCGCTCGCGCCCGAGGGTGGGGCGACCCTGACCGACGCGGACGGCGACGTCTTCCAGTGGGGCCTGCGCGAGGTACGCGACCCGCACGGCAACTTCATGCGCTACCACTACGCCAAGATCTCCGACACCGGGCTTCCCCAGGGGACGGTGCCCGGCAGCAACCTCTACATCGACAAGATCACCTACACCGGCGCCGGCAGCACCGAGGGCCGTTACGCGGTGACCTTCACCCGGGACCGCCAGCTCGGCGAGGGCAAGCGGCCCGACGTCTCGATCGACGCGCACGGCGGCTTCAAGAAGGTGACCGCCGATCTGCTGCGCCGCATCGACGTCACATTGGACGGATCGCCGATCCGCCACTACGAACTGGCCTACACGACCGGAGCGTTCTTCAAGTCGCTGCTGCGGTCGGTCACGCAGTTCGACGCCAACGGTTCGGTGTTCAACAAGCACGAGTTCTCGTACTTCGACGACATCCGCGACGGAACCGGTGCGTACCAAGCGTTCCAGGCCCGGCCGTGGACGACGCCCGGCGACGGGCTGAGCAAGTCCGCGCTCAACCTCACGCCCGAGGACGTCGGTGACGCGAGCGCGCTCAACGCCATGGAGAGCGTCGGTGGCGGTGGGCACCTGTACGTGGGCGTCGGCGAGTCGCCGACCAAGTCGGGTTCGATCGGGTTCAAGGTCGGCTTCAGCCACGACAACGGCGACGGCGTACTGGCCCTGATCGACGTCGACGGCGACACCCTGCCGGACAAGGTGTTCCGCGACGGCGGCACGGTCAAGTACCGCAAGAACCTGTCCGGCCCAACCGGTCCGGCGAGCTTCTCCTCGACCGCGCAGACGCTGAACCTGCCCGGCATCGCGGGGGACTCCAACAACACGCTGACGCTCGGCGTCGAGGCCTACTTCGGGGCGGTCGCCGCGCAGCTCGACTATGTCAACACGTTCACCAGCACCGAGCAGTACTTCAGCGACGTCAACGGCGACGGCATCCAGGACCTGGTGACCGGGTCCAGCGTGCTGTTCGGCCGGGTCGGCGCCAACGGCCAGCCGGTGTTCGGCATCAGCGGGGACACGCCGGTGCCGATCACGCAGGGCACGGTCGACTCCACCGGCCTGTTCGGCAACTTCGCGCAGGACCGTGACCGGCTCATCGACTCCTTCCCGCTGCTCGACAGCGTCCGAAGGTGGACCGCGCCGTTCTCGGGCACCGTCAAGATCGAAGGTGCCGTGCAGCTGTCGCCGTCGACCGCTGCGGCGCGTGCCGAGTCGCGGTCCGCGGACGGCGTACGGGTGGCCATCCAGAAGGAGAACACCGAACTGTGGTTCACCGCGATCGACGAGGACGACAACACCGCGCACGCACCGTCCGGTGTGGACGCTGTGAGCGTTCTCAAGGGCGACCGGATCTACTTCCGGGTCGGCTCGGCGTTCGACGGCGGGCTCGACGAGGTCACCTGGGACCCGAAGGTCTCCTATGTCGGAGTACCGGACCCGCTGGACGTCAACGGGCTGCCGTTCTACCGCTACCAGGCCTCGTCCGACTTTACGCTCGGTGGGCGTACGGCCACGGTGAAGGTTCCGCTGAACGGCACGATGCACCTGTCGGGTGACCTCACCACGACCGGCCCGCTGTCGGACTCCATCACGGTCCAGATCACCCGCAACGGCATCCCGGTGCTCGACCAGACCCTGTCCGGTACGGCCGCCGGCACGGTGCCGGTGAACCTGGACGTGGACGTGACCCTCGGCCAGACGCTGCAATGGCGGGTCAAGACGGATTCGCCGATCGACCTGACGAAGATCCACTGGACACCACGGGCCTTCTACACGGCGGCACCCGGCGTCGACCGGCTCACCGACGACAACGGCAACCCGTTCATCGACCTGCGGCCGCCGTACACATTGGACATGTACCCGATCGACGGCCTCACCGCGCCGCAGGGCTTCTACCACGTGCCCGCCGACGCGACGGTCTCCGTCGACCCGCAGCTCACGTTCAGCTTCGGCAGCGAGCACCCGACCGCCAGCGTGGCGTTCACGGTGAAGAGCCGGACCGGGCTGCTGGCCAAGCGGTTCTTCACCATCACCAACGGCGTCGTGTCGTCGCCGGCCGCCTTCAGCGTGAGCGTGGCCGAGGACGACGAGTTGTTCTTCGACTTCAGCACCCTCGACCCGAAGCTGCGTACGTTCCTGACGTCGCAGTCGGTCGAGGTCGACGGCGTCGTACGGCCCAGCGCCTTCCACAGCTCCGCCGAGGAGGGCGCGTTCCCGCAGCCGTACCGCGGATGGGCCGCGATCGGCTACAACGGCAACCGGGACCGGGCCACCCAGCCCATCGTCCAGACCGATCTGGTGATCGACGACAGCTTCGACGACCAGATTCCGGACTCGATCGATCCGCAGGCGCAGAAGGACGACTTCACCAACGATCCGCGGATCGACCCGCCGAAGGTCGCACCGTTCACCCCGTTCCCGCAGGACTCGCGGTGGGGTGCGGGCGAGCACACGTGGGTCAAGGCCGGCGAGGTCTCCAGCTCGCGCATGGGTGTGGACTCGATCAACCTGCCGAGCCCGGCGGACTTCGAGGGCGCCACGGCCATTCCGCGGCTGTCGCGCTCGCAGCAGGTCTCGCTGACCGGCAGCGTCGGCGGGAGCGTCGGCTCGATCGGCGGCAGCATCGCCACCGGTGACAGCACCGGCCAGGTCGACTACCTCGACATGAACGGCGACAGCTTCCCCGATGTGGTCGGCGCGGGATCGATCCAGTACACCGACCCGACCGGTACGCTCGGTGCCACCCGGGGATCGCTGCCGGACAGTGCGGTGCGGCGTAGCACCAACATTTCCGGCAACGCCAACGCCGGCAGTGCCGCGCGTACGATCTCGACCGGCCGGGGCTACGACGGCCCGCCCGGCACCTCCACGGCCACCGATGCGCAGTCCGGCAACGACATGCCGCCGCTGGGCTTCGGCGGCAGCTACGGCGGCAACAAGTCGACGGCCGACTACGACCTGCTCGACATCAACGGCGACTCGCTGCCCGACCGCGTCTACGACAACGGCAAGGTGGCCCTGAACCTGGGGTACAGCTTCACCAGCGTGGCCGAGCCGTGGCCGAACAACGGCGGCGGGCTCAACAACGCCAGCGGCACCAACGCCGGCCTGAACATCGGCTTCAACACCGATTTCTACGGCTTCGCCGGCGGCGCCTCGCTGAGCCAGAGCCAGTCCTCGTCGTCGTCCACGCTGTCGGACGTCAACGGCGACGGCCTGCTCGACCGGGTCTCCAACGGTACGCCGCTCATGGTGGCCCTCAACACGGGCAACGGCTTCGCCACGGCGGTGCCGTTCAACGGCAGCCTGTCGAACGTCAACGGCGACCGCAACGGCAAGCTCGGCGGCGGCGTCTACTTCACGTTCGGCTTCTGCTTCGTGGTGATCTGCATCGTCATCAACCCCGGCGCGGACATCTCCACCGGAGCCAGCCGCACCGAGCAGGCGCTGCGCGACATCAACGGCGACGGTTACACCGACCATCTTGCGTCCACAAAGGACAACCAGCTGACGGTGGCGGAGAACAAGACCGGCCGCACCAACCTGCTGGCCGAGGTCAAGCGGCCGCTGGGCGCCACGATGACGTTCGACTACCAGCGCGACGGCAACACCTACGGCCAGCCGCATTCGCGGTGGGTCCTGTCCAGCCTGACCGTCAACGACGGCCGCCCGGGCGACGGCCCGGACGAGCAGCTGACCACCTTCAAGTACAGCGGTGGCAAGTTCGACCGGCTCGAACGCGAGTTCTTCGGGTACGCCACCGTGGTCGAGGAGCACCGCGACACCGGCAACGGCAACTCGCTCTACCGCACGGTGACCCGGCAGTTCGACACGGCCAGCCATTACACCAAGGGCCTGCAGCTGAAGGAGACCACGGCCGACGCGACCGGTAAGAAGTTCGTCGAGGTGGAGAACAGCTACACCACGGTGGACGTGCTCACACCCGGTGCGCCGGTGAACCTGGCCAGCACGACGGCCACGCTCTACCCGGAGCTACGGCGTACCGACGAGCGGTTCTTCGAAGGCGGAGCGGTCGCCGGCAAGTCGACCCTCACGCTGACGGAGTACGACCGGCTCGGCAACGTGACCCGCGAGGTCACCGCCAACGAGGCCGGTACCGCCGACGACACCGATGTCCGTATCGGTTACACCGCGACGGATCCGGCCTGCCAGGCGGCGTACATCGTGGGCATGCCCACCCGGCTGGACGTCTTCGGCGGCGGCAGCACCCTGATGCGCCACCGGGAGACGACGATCGACTGCACCACCGGCGATCTGAAACAGGTACGCGCGAGCCTGGCCAACGGCGACACGGCGATTACGGATCTGACGTACTTCCCGAGCGGGAACATCAAGGACGTCACCGGTCCGGCGAACAAGGTGGGCCAGCGCTTCAAGGTGAGCTACACGTATGACACCACGGTGGACACCCACGTGGAGTCGATCACGGACAGCTTCGGCTACCAGTCCACCGCGACGCACAACTTCAAGTTCGGCACGGTGGAGAAGACGGTCGACTTCAACCATCAGGAGGTCCGCAACACCTACGACGCGGCCGGGCGCCTGGACAGCGTGGCCGGGCCGTACGAGATACCCATAGGCAGGGCCACCATCGACTTCGAGTACCACCCGGAGGCGGCGTACCCGTACGCCATCACCCGGCACGTGGACCGCGAAGCCGACGGCACGGTACGCCCGGACACGATGGACACCATCACGTTCGTGGACGGCCTGAACCGCACGACGCAGACGAAGAAGGACGCGACCGTCCACACCCAAGTGGGCAGCGCACCCGCGGATGTCATGACCATCTCGGGCCGGGTCGTGTTCGACTTCACCGGTCGTTCGGTGAAGAGCTTCTACCCGAGGACCGAGCCGAAGGGTCCGGCCAACATCACGTTCAACCCGGCGTTCGACGACGGCGCGGCACCGACCACGGTGACCTACGACGTCCTCGACCGGACCACGCACACCGAATTCCCGGACGCTACCGACACCAGCATCTCCTACGGCTTCGGCCCGGACCGCGACGGTGTCACGCAGTTCGAGACGGTGGTGACCGACGCCAACGGCAAGGCCAAGCGGACCTACACCGACAACCGGCAGATCACCACCGCGGTCAAGCAGTTCAACCCGGCCGGCGGCCAGCCGGTCATGTGGACCAGCTACCGCTACAACGCGCTGGGCGAACTCATCGAGGCCAAGGACGACAAGGGCAACCTGACCACGTCGGTCTACGACAACTTCGGCCGCCGGACCTCGTTCACGAGCCCGGACGCCGGCACGACCGACACCGTCTACGACCTCGCCGGCAACATGATCAAGAAGATCACCGCGAAGCTCGCGGCCGAGTCGAAGGCGATCGAGTACGACTACGACTTCCGGCGGCTCAAGACGATCCGGTACCCGATATTCACCGCCAACAACGTCACCTACACCTACGGCCCGCCGGGCGCGCCGAACAACGCGGCCAACCGGATCACGTCCATGACCGACGGCGCGGGCACTCTCACGCGCGAGTACGGCCCGCTGGGCGAGATGGTGAAGGAGACCCGTACGACCCCGGCGCAGGGCAGCCATATCTCCACGTTCGTCACGCAGTGGCGGTACGACACGTGGAACCGGGTGCTCGCCATCACCTATCCGGACGGCGAGAACCTGACCTACCACTACAACAGCGGCGGGCAGGTCGACTCGGCGACCGGTGTCAAGGGGACGTACACCTACAACTACCTGGTCAAGCTGGAGTACGACAAGTTCGAGCAGCGCGTACTCATCGACACGGGCAACGGCGTACACACCACGTACACGTTCAACGCGCTGGACCGGCGGCTGGCCAACATCAAGGCCAACATGCCCAACGGCTACGTGTTCCAGAACGTGAACTACACGTACGACGACGTCGGCAACATCATGGCGCTGGAGAACGACACCGTCGCACCCGACGGCTCGAACCCCGGCGCGAAGGTCGGCGGCCCGAGCGAGCAGACATTCGTCTACGACGACCTGTACCAGCTGACGCACGCCGAGGGCGCGTACCAGCCCGCAGCGCCGCAGAAGACCGACCGGTACCGGGTCGACCTCAGCTACGACAGCATCCACAACCTCACCAACAAGACCCAGGTCCACGAGCTGGTCGGCGAGGGCAACGTGCTCGTCGAGGGCAAGCTCACCTACACCTATGGGTACGCGTACGCGAGCGGCAAGCCGCATGCGCCGTCAACGATCGGCCTGTACACGTTCGCGTACGACGCCAACGGCAACCAGATCAGCCGCAACCAGGTACCCAGGCCGCGGCGGCAGATGATCTGGGACGAGGAGAACCGCCTGGCCTGCAGCCACGAGAACGTGCAGAGCCAAACGTTGCCGCAGACGCCGGCATCCTGTGACAACGCCGGCGGTACGCCCAACAACGCGCGCTACTACTACGACGATCAGGGCAGCCGGATCGTCAAGGACGGCGCGACGTTCCACATGTACCCGAACCAGAACTTCTCGACGGACGGGAACAAGGAGTACAAGCACATCTACATCGGCCCGTCGAAGCTGCTGACCAAGCTCGTCGAGCCGACGAACCGGATCGAGGACCGGCAGTACTACGCGCACACCGACCACCTCGGCTCCACCGGCTTCGTCACATCCGACCAGGGCGCCATATCGGAGGCCCTGCTGTACATGCCCGGCGGCGAAACCTGGGTGAGCGAGCACCCGTCGCAGCCGGTACCGCAGCAGTTCACCGGCAAGGAACTGGATCCGGAGACCAACCTCTACTACTTCGGGGCGCGCTACTACGACCCGCGTACGCAGGTTTGGCAGACCGCGGATCCGGCCCTGGAGAACTACCTCGAAGGCACACCCAACGGCGGCGTGTACGCGTCGATGAACCTGGCGCTCTACACGTACGCGTACAACAACCCGCTCCGGCTGGCCGACCCCGACGGCCGGTTCCCGTGGAACCGCGTCATGGGCGGCGTCAAACTCGTCGGCGGCATCGCCGAAGCGGCGGCGGGTGTCGCCCTCGGAGCCGCGACAAGCTGGACGGGAGTCGGCGCGGTCGCCGGTGGTGTGGTCGCTGTCCACGGTGTCGACGTCGCGATCAGCGGCGCCCGGCAGCTGTGGAGCGGCGAGGAGACCAGCTCGTTCACCAGCTCGACCATGCAGGCCGCGGGGGTGAGCAAGCAGAACGCCGAACTGATCGACTCCGGTATATCCATTGTGGGCAGTGCCGGAGCGGGCCTGGCGACCTCGCTCATCAAGGGAGCGGCCACGGCCGCGCCACGTGCGGCGGCGGCCGCCGCCGACGATGTGGCGGCCCGAGCGGCCCCGGTAGTGGAGAAGGTCGCCGAGACGGCCTCCCGCATTCCGTGCGTCGGCAACAGCTTCGTTCCCGGAACGATGGTGTTGATGGCGGACGGCACGGCCAAGGCGATCGAGGAGGTCCGCACCGGCGACATGGTGCTGGCCGAGGACCCGCAGACCGGTGAACGCGGCGCGCGGGAGGTCACCTACCTCATCATCGGCACGGGCGTGAAGCACCTGGTCGACATCGAGGTCGATGGAAAGATCATCACGGCCACGGACGGTCACCCGTTCTGGGTCGAGGGCGATGATCTGTCCACCGGCTCGGTGGGCGGCGGCCGCTGGGTCGACGCCAAGGATCTGGTTGTCGGCCATGGCCTGCGGCACTCCGACAAGTCGGTCGGGGCGATCCGTGCGGTCTCGATGCGCACCGCGGTCATGCGGGTCTACAACCTCACGGTCGACGGACTGCACACGTTCTTCGTGCTGGCCGGTGATCGCGCGGTTCTGACGCACAACATGAACTGTGCCGAGCACGCCATCGAGCTGGCCAAGAACCTGAAGATCGCGAATGTGGCCCGCCCGGCGGAGACCGCGGCGCACCACATCGTGGCCAGCGGGGCGAAGGCCGCCAAGGCGGCTCGCGACCACCTCGTCGACGTCCTCAAGATGAACATCGACGAGGCGGCCAACGGCGTATACCTGCCGCGGTTCAAGGCCTCACCGAACCCACTCGGCTCCGTGGTCCACTCCACACTGTCCAATAACAAGGCGTACTACGACGCGGTGAACAACCTGATCACCGCGACGAAGTCGCCCGCCGAGGCCAGGGCGGTCCTGGCCGACATCGCACAGAAGCTGTTGGCGGGTAAGTTCCCGTAAACCGGATAAGCGGGCATGATGGGCCGCATGACGGCCCGCCAACCCATCGAAGCCGCCGAGGAGATCTTCCGAAGCCTCGGCGGCTTCCCGGCGGGCGACGGCGAGGTGCCGCCGCCCGCCCAGCTGTTCGCCGCGCTGAAGGCTTTCGCGGCCGTGCCGTTCCAGGTCGCCGAGCACCTGCCCGAGCAGGACGGCTTCTTCTTCCAGTACGCCGCGGTCACGAGCTTCGGCGACGACATCGGCTACATCCTCGGCATCGTGCGCCAGTTCGAGCGGGTCGACGCCGATGACGAGCATCTGGGCTTCTTCCAGCTCCAGGCCGAGTACCACTTCGGCCATGACCCCGAACTCGACGCGCAGGGGCACCACGAGGACTACTGGTTCGAAAGCTGGGAGGAGCCGTTCGACGAGTGGTTCGCCCGGATCACTTCGCATCCGGCGTGGGGTTACGTGGCCACCAAGCGGCCGGTGACCTTCGAGATCTGGCAGGAATGGGTTTAGGGACATTCTCGCCGGCGCAGGGCGACTAGAATCGGGCCCCTGCGCATCACATCGGAACATGGGGGAGGAATTCGAGATGCTAGAAGCCGGCAAGTCCGCGTTCACCGAAGATCTTACCGTTCAGCGCTTCGATGACGTCACGTCCGCGTCGCATGTGCGGCCGGCCGCGATGCCGGGCTCCGAGGGCCACGTCGAGGCCGGATTCACCCCGCCCGAGCTGCCGATCCCGGCAAGTGACTGACCCGTACCAGTTCGGAACGGCGCCGAAGCGCTACCGCCGCGGTACCCATCGCATCTGCGATCCACAAGAGACACTCGATGCGCTTGAGCCGCGGATGTGGGAGTTCGGTATCAGCCGCCTGGCCGACGTGACCGGCCTGGACATCATCGGCATGCCGGTGTACATGGCGGTGCGTCCCGCGTCACGCAGCCTTTCGGTGTCGCAAGGAAAGGGGCTCGACCGGGCCGCGGCGAAGGCGTCGGCGCTCATGGAATCGGTGGAAGGTTGGCACGCCGAGCGGGTCAACCTTCCCATCGTGTACGAGTCCTTCCGCGCCCTGCGCCGATCATCGTCCGTTGTGGACATCGCCCGGCTGCCTCGGCGCCGGCCCGGCACGGACTCGTCCACCCCGATGCCCTGGGTGGAAGGCTATGACTTGGTGAGCCGCGGCCCGATGTGGGTGCCCATGGAGTGCGTCTCGCTGAACCTCGTGAGGCCGGACCACCTGGGCGGGGTGTTTACCATGTCCTCCAACGGACTCGCCTCCGGCAACCACATCCTGGAGGCGGCGGCGCATGGCCTGCTGGAGGTCGTCGAGCGCGATGCGCTCGCGCTGTGGCGGGCGCGCGACGGTCTCGACGGCACCGGTCCGCTCGCCGACCTGGACGCGGTCGCGGATCCGGGCGTGCTCGGCCTGCTCCACCACCTGCGGGACTGTGGTATCGCCGTGGCCTTGGCGGATGCCACGACGGACACGGCGACCGCGACGTTCGTGTGTACCCTCGTCGAAGACAGCCCGATGCTGCCGAGGTGGACCCTCAAGGGCATGTTCGCCGGGTACGGCAGCCACCTCGATCCGAATGTCGCGATGGCCCGCGCGATCACCGAAGCGGTGCAGTCCCGGCTCACGCACATCGCGGGAAGTCGCGACGACATGTTCCACTACGACACCCAGGCGAACCCCGACGATGTCGCGGGCAGCTCAGGCTTCCTCAACCGGGACCGTGAACCGCTGGCGTACGCCGACCTCAGCACCGACACCTTCGAGGGCGATCTCGAAGTGATCCTGGGCCGGCTCCGAACCGTGGGTGTGACCAGTGCGGTCGTCGTCGACCTGTCCCGCGATGACATCGGCGTACCGGTCGTCAAGGTGGTCGTACCGGGACTGGAGTCCAACCCCGACAGCGCAGACTACGCGCCCGGCCCCCGCGCCCGAGCCGTCAGCGTGTCGGCATGAGCGCAGACGGAAAGCTGTTCGTGTTCGCCGGGCCGACGGTGAGCCACGAGGAGATCCGTCGGGCGGCGCCCTTCGCGACCGTTCTGCCGCCGGTGGCGCGCGGTGACGTCCTTCGCCTGGTCCTGAACCGGGAACCGGCGGCTATCGCGATCATCGATGGCTACTTCGACACCGTGCCGGCCGTCACCCACAAGGAGATCCTCTTCGCGCTGTCCCGCGGCGTTCGCGTCCTCGGTGCGTCCAGCATGGGCGCGCTGCGGGCCGCCGAGTTGTGGCGGTTCGGCATGGAGGGCGTCGGCGTCATCTTCGCTCACTTCCGGGACGGACTCTGGGAGGCCGACGACGAGGTCGCCGTCACGCACGGACCCGCGGAGTCCGGATACCGGGCCGGCTCGGTCGCGCTGGCCAATATCCGGCTGGGGCTGCGGCAGGCCACGGCCGCCGGTATCACGACGTCCGAAGTGGAGACTCAGCTCGTCGCCGCCGCGAAGGCGATGTTCTACGCCGATCGGTCGTGGCACCGCTTGTTCGCTATGGCCGCCGACGTGATACCGGCCGGCGAGCTGGATGCCCTGCGTGCCTTCGTGGCCGCCGAGCGTCCCGACGCCAAGCGGGACGACGCCATGGAGCTGCTGGTCCGTCTCCGTGAACCGGGGGTGTCGCCCGGCGCCCCGATCACGTTCGACTTCGAGCCGACGGTCTTCTGGGAGCGGCTGGTTGCCGAGACCCAGGCCGTCGCGTCGGTTGCGGACTCGCTCCGCCTCGTCGACGTCGTGCACCCCGAGATGGAACGCCATGTCCGGCTGTCCCGGGACGGCCCCGATATTCTGCGCGGTGCCCTGCTGATGCATGTCCTTATGGCGCAGGAACGCGCGCGGCCGGAGCCGATCACGGAAGGCGAGATCCAGGCGGCGACGCGGCGGTTCCGCCGCCGGCGCGGTCTGCTGGCCGCGGCCGATCTGAAGCGGTGGTGCCACGCCCAGGACTTGACGGATCCGGAGTTCGAACTCCTCATGCGGCTGGAGGTACAGCTCGACACGATGCTTCGCGACGGTGCGGGCGCGGTACGCGGACTGCTGCCGCTGGAACTCAAGCGCCGCGGCGTCCTCGATGCCGTCGCCGAGCAGGTGGCCAAGAAGAAGGTCCTGCGAGAACGCTCGGGTGCCGCCGGCCCGACTCTTGACGACGTGGGACTGTCCCTGGCCGAATTGATGGAGTGGTACCAAAGCAGCTTCGAGTCGGTCGAGGGCTCGCTCGACGCCTACGCCGGATCGCTGGGATTCACGTCGGTCCGGCAGTTCCTCTCGGAGGTCATGCTCGAATACCGGCTACGCCATCCGGATGGTCACACCCCGCGCGTGGTGCCGTGACCGGCGCTGCCTCGGCGGGCGGCGAGCCAGCCGCGGATACCGAGGACGCCGACGGCCGTACCGATCGCCAGCGACGCGGCGATCAGCAGCGCATGCACCCACAGGAACGACGTCGGGGCACCGGACCGGACGGCGCCGCCGGACCAGGCCCGGGGGTCCTGCCAGATGGCGACCGCGAACCGGGGCCAGATGACCCAGGTCCACACGCCGACCAGGACGAGGAACGCCGACCAGCGGCGGGAGAGCATCACGGCGGCGAGTATAGGTGGCTGCGCTGGGCCGCGGCCGGAGTGTTCCTCACCAACGGCCTGTTATATGCGTCCTACTTCGTCCGCATCCCCGCGCTGAAGGCGCAGTACGCCCTCTCCGACGGCCGGCTCGGCCTCTTCCTCCTGCTGCCGGCGGCGGGTGCGTTCCTGACCACCCCGCTCGCCGGTGCGGTCGCGGCCCGGATCGGCAGCCGGCCCCTGATCCGGTGGGCCACGGTGATCCTGCCGGTGAGCCTGCTCGGCCTGGCGCTCGCCGGCCGTCATCTGGCCTTTGCGCTCGTACTGCTGGTGTTCGGCGCGGTCAACGGCTTCATGGACGTCGCGATGAACACCCACGCTCTTGCGGCCGAGCGGGTTCTAGGGCGGCCGATCATGAGCGGCTGCCACGCCGGGTGGAGCATCGGGGCGCTGGTGGGCTCGGCCGCGGGCGGGCTGGCCATCAAGGCCGAGCTGTCGCCGGCCACCCACTTCGGCGTGGCCGCCGCCCTCCTCATCGGGCTGGCGATCGCCGTCGGGCGATTCCTGGTTCCGGCCGCCGCCGACCGCCCGATCCGGCCTCGCACCGGGCCGGCCAAGCACGGGTGGACTCGAAGGATCGTCGTGCTGGCCGCGGTGAGTACGGCCATCCTGCTGACCGAGGCGGCGGTGGGCGCCTGGAGCGGCATCTACCTCCACGACGTCCTGAACGCCACACCGGCCGCCGCCGCGCTGGGGTTCATCGGCTTCTCCGTCTGCCAGACCGCGGCCCGGCTCGTGGGCGACCGGATCCAGCTCGCGCTGGGCACCGTACGCCTGGTGCTCGCCAGTTCGATCGTGGCGACGGCCGGTTTGGCGCTGGCCGTACTCAGCCGGTGGCCGGGGCCGGCGATCGCCGGGTTCGCGACGCTGGGGCTGGGCGTGGCCGTGTTGCTGCCCATCATCTTCCGGACCGCGGCCCGCAGTGGTGGCCGAGCGGGTGCGGCACCGGCCCTGGCCAAGGTCAACACCTTCACGTATGGCGGCGCGCTGGCCGGCCCCGTCCTCATTGGATGGTCAGCGGAGATCGCCGGGCTGCGGACGACCTTCGCCGCGATGCTGGTGATGCTGGCGGTCGCGCTCGCTGCCGGGGGCCGTCACCTCGGCCGGGAAGCCCTGCCTACTTGATAGACGTGTGTCGCTGGCACAGCATCGTGCGGGTAGACATGTGCCGGGCAGACATGGCCCTTCTGGTCACGGATCCGTAGCTTTTCGGCAATCCGACGACGAGAGGTGTGCTGTGGCAACAGTGTTGGCGGCCCGCGGGCTGACGCGCGACTTCCGGGGTTTCCGCGCGGTCGACGGCGTGGACCTGGACGTCGCCGAGGGCGCCGTGCATGCGCTGGTCGGGCCGAACGGCGCGGGCAAGACGACCCTGTTCCACATGCTCACCGGCTTCGTCCGGCCGACCGCCGGCCGGGTCGAGGTGGCCGGGCGCGACATCACCGGGCTCCCGCCCGAACGGGTGGCGCAGCTGGGCGTGGCCCGGTCGTTCCAGATCACCAGCCTGTTCCCGGGGCTGACCGCGATCGAGCACGTCGAGCTGGCGTTGCAACGCGACGACGGCTGGCGGTTCTGGCGGTCGGACAAGCTGTTGCGCCGCCATGCCGAGCGCGCCCGCGAACTGCTCGATCTGGTCGGGCTGGCCGATCAGGCCGGTACCACCGCTGGGAGCTTGGCGTACGGGCGGAAACGGGCGCTGGAACTGGCCCTGGCGCTGGCCCTGCAACCGTCGATCCTGCTGCTCGACGAGCCGACGGCCGGGATGGGTGTCGAGGACGTCGACCGAACGGTCGACCTCATCGGACGGCTCCGGCAAGGCCGCACGGTGCTGCTCGTGGAGCACAACATGTCGGTGGTGGGCGCGCTGGCCGACCGGGTCACGGTCCTGCAAGCCGGGCGGGTTCTCGTCGAGGGCTCCTACGACGAGGTACGCGCGGACGAGCGGGTCATCACCGCCTACCTGGGGAGCGCCGATGTTGCGCATTGAGAACCTGACCGCCTCCTATGGCGACGCCACCGTGCTGCGGGACGTGTCGCTGACCGTCGGCCGCGGTGAGGTCGTGACATTGGTGGGCCGCAACGGTGCCGGAAAGTCCACATTGCTGCGTTGCGTCATGGGCCTGCACACGGCGTACAACGGGATTGTCGAACTGGACGGCCGCGACCTGACCGCGGTGCCCGCGCACCGGCGGGCCCGGCTGGGCCTGGGCTGGGTGCCCGACGACCGGGGCAGCTACGCGACGCTGACCGTGGCGGAGAGCCTGAGCCTGCCGCCGGTGGTCGGCCCGGACCCGTGGCCGGCGGAGAAGGTGTACCAAGCGTTTCCGGCGCTGTACGAGCGCCGGGCGTCGCCGTCGACCAAGCTCTCCGGCGGCGAGCAGCAGATGCTGGCGCTGGCTCGGGTGCTGCGCATGGGCGCCCGGCTGCTGCTGTGCGACGAGCCGACCGAGGGCCTGGCCCCCCTGCTGGTACGCCAGGTCGGCGACATCCTGCGCTCGGCCAAGGAGCACGGCGTGACCGTGCTGCTGGTGGAGCAGAACGTCCACTTCGCCGCCACCGTCGCCGACCGGCACTACCTGCTGGTCGAGGGTCGGGTCGCGGAGACGCTCGACAACGCCGCGGTCCGTTCCCGCGAACGCGACCTGCTGGCCTATCTGGGAATCTAGAAGGGATCGCGCCTGCCATGATTGCGAAGACACTGCGAGCCGGGGCGGCCCTGGCCGCGTCCGCCCTCATCGTCGCCGGCTGCGGCGGGGGAGGCCCGAAGGGCGCCGCCGATACGAAGATCAGCGACGGCCGGATCGTGCTCGGCGTCCTCAACGACCAGTCGGGCGCGTACGCCCAGCTGTCCGGCCGCAACTCGGTGAAAGCGGTCGAGATGGCGATCGCCGATTTCAAGGCCAAGTACGGCGACAAGGCGGTCACGCAGAACATCGGCGTCGAGACGGCCGACCACCAGAACAAGCCCGATGTGGCCAACACCAAGGCCGCCGAGATGTACGACCGCAAGGCCGTCGACGCCATCTTCGACGTGCCGACGTCCTCGGCGGCGGAGAAGGTCGCGGACGTGGCGAAGGAGAAGAAGCGGCTCTACTTCAACGTTTCCGCCGCGACGACCACGCTGACCGGAACGAAGTGCAACAAATACACGTTCCACTACGCGTACGACACCTACATGCTGGCCAACGGCACCGGCAAGACCACCACCGAGCAGGGCAAGAAGAACTGGTATGTCGTCTACCCCAACTACCAGTTCGGCCAGGACATGACCAAGAGCTTCACCGCGGCCGTCACCGCAGCCGGCGGATCGGTCGTGCAGAGCGATGCCGCGCCGTTCCCGAACACCAGCGGCGACTACTCGACCTACCTGCTCAAGGCGCCGACACTCAAGCCCAAGCCGGACGTGCTGGGTACCATGCAGGCCGGCGCCGAGTTGGTGAACCTCGTCAAGCAGTACAACGAGTTCAAGCTGCGCGACCAGGGAATCGCGCTGGCCGTCGGGCTCATGTTCCTGACCGACATCCACTCGCTGACCCCGGACGCGCTGGCCGGCACCACCTACACCGACGCCTGGTACTGGAACTACGACGCGGAGAACCGCGCGTTCGCCGACAAGTTCCTCGCGGCCACCGGCGCGCGGCCGACCTTCGCCCACGCCGCCAACTACTCCGCGGCCACGCAGTATCTGGAGGCGGTGCAGGCGGCCGGGACCGACGACCCCGACGCCCTCGTCAAGGCCCTGGAAGGTAAGTCCGTCAACGACTTCTTCCTGCGTAACGGCAAGATCCGCGCCGAGGACCACCGGGTCGTGCACGATGCGTACCTGGCCGAGGTCAAGCCGGGCAGCGAGGTCAAGGAGGACTGGGACTACGTGAAGGTGCTCAAGACCATCCCGGCCGCGGAGGCCTTCCGGGCGCCGTCGGCCGACTGCCACCTGTCCTCATGACCGGCTTCCTGCAGAACACGTTCAACGGCCTGGTGGGCGGGGCGTTCTACGCCCTGCTCGCCCTCGGCCTGGCGGTCATCTTCGGCATGCTGCGGGTGGTCAACTTCGCCCACGGCGCGTTCTACATGCTCGGCGCCTTCGGCGCCTACGTGCTGCTCGCCGAGGCCGGCCTGCCTTTCGGGTACGCCCTGTTCGCTGTGCCGCTGGCGCTGGCCGGGATCGGCATGGCGCTGGAGCGGGCGTTGATCCACCGGCTGACCCGCCTCGATCCGCTCTACAACTTCCTGCTCACGTTCGGCCTGGCCCTGATCCTGCAGGACCTGGTGAAGTGGCGCTACGGTGTGCAGTCCACGCCGTACGCCACCCCGCCGGGACTGGCCGGGACCGTCGACTTCGGACTGTTCACCTTCCCGGCGTACCGGGTGTTCGTGTTGGGGTTCGCCATGGTCGCCTGCCTGATTGTGTGGCTCGTCCTGGCGCGTACGCGCATCGGCGTGGTGGTACGCGCAGCGACCGAGCGCCCGGATCTGACCCGCGCCCTCGGAATCGACGTGGGGCGGTGGATCACCCCGGTCTTCGGAGCCGGCATCGCCCTGGCCGCCGTGGCCGGGGTGCTGGCGGCTCCGATGCGGGCGGTGAACCCGCTGATGGGCGCCGATCTGATCATCGTGGTGTTCGCGGTGGTCGTCATCGGCGGGCTCGGCTCCATCTTCGGCTCGGTCGCGGCCGCCTTCGCCATCGGCCTGGTGCAGGCGTGGGGCGAGGCGTACGCCTCCCAGTGGCCGATCATCTCGCAGATCACCGTGTTCGTGGTCATGGCCGCCGTGCTGCTGTGGCGGCCGGCGGGCCTGTTCGGCCGGGAGGAGAACCCCGCATGAGATGGCTGCTCCTCGCGGTCGGCGCCGGTGTCGCCCTGTGGCTGCCCAACGGCCTGTACGCCCCGGTGGCGGTGGAGATGCTGTGCTGGGCGCTGTTCGCGGTCGCGATCGATCTGCTGCTCGGGTACACCGGTCTGCTGTCGTTCGGCCATGCCGCCTTCTGGGGCAGTTCGGCGTACGTCACCGGGCTCATCGCCATCAACCTCGGCTGGCCCTTTCCGCTGGCCGTACTCGCCGGTGCGCTGGCCGCCGCCGGGCTGGCGGTGCCGATCGGCTACCTGGCCGTCCGGCGTACCGGCATCTACTTCGCCATGGTGACGCTGGCCTTCGCCCAGATGGTGTACTACATCGCCAACGAGTGGCGGTCGGTAACCCGCGGCGAGAACGGCATCCAGGACGTCCCGCGTACGCTGTTCGGCCTGGACCTGTCCGACGAGTACTACTTCTACTACGCCGCCCTGCCGATCGTCGCATTAGGACTGTTCGGGGCGTGGCGGATCGTCCACTCGCCGTTCGGGCGGGTGCTGGTGGCGGTGCGGGACAACCCGGCCCGCGCTCGGGCGCTCGGCTACCCGGTGCACCGCTACAAACTGCTCGCCTTCGTCCTGTCGGCCTTCCTGGCCGGGCTCGGCGGCGGGCTGTTCGCGATGGCGCACCGCTTCGTCTCGCTCGACACGTTGCACTGGACGACATCCGGCAAGGCCGTCATCGTCGTGGTGCTCGGCGGGATCGGCACGCTGTGGGGCGGCGTGGTCGGCTCGGCGCTGATCGTACGCCTGGAGGACTGGCTGGCGTTCTCCGGCTTCGAGCAGGTCGGCCTGGTCACCGGCGGCATCTTCGTGGTCACCGTGCTGCTGTTCCGGCGCGGCATCTGGGGAACGCTGGCCCGCCTGCGCCGCTCATGAACCGCCGCTCATGATCCGGGCGCTCCTGATCTAGACAGGATCAAGAGGGTTACGGCGTGAGGGGTGTGAAGCGGTCGCGGGCGTGATCGGCGACGGCCGCACCGGTGAGGGTCGCCGCGATCGGCAGGAAGTCCATGCACAGCCGGATCGCGCCGGCCATCCGCGCATGCGGTACGCGCATCGACAGCGTCACGTGCGGAACCCACGATCCCGGCCGGTACATGGCGAACCCCGTGATGCCAGCGGCCGTGATTCGTTCGTGGACGGCGGCGTGGTGTGCGAGCAGCTGCGGTGTGGGTACCGGCCCCAGCCACAGGACCCGGCCGACGAATTGGCCGATGAAGTCCAGGCTCAGCCGCAGCGGGGGAGCGGGATCGAATCCGGCCAGGGCGGCGGCGATGGCCGGCCCGTCGAGTTCGGGCGCGCTGATCAGGCTCAGGTGGGGCCGGTGCCGCCCGCCGATGAGCGTCCTCATCGACTGGACGCCGGCGCCGTCCAACGCCGTCCATAGTGTACGGATATGCCCGGTGGCGGCGGGGTCGAAGTACAGCTCCAGGGCGGCGACCATCAGCGGGCCAGCGAGGCGCGGGCCTTGGCGGTCTTGATCGCCGCGGTCAGCGTCTCGACGTCGTACGCGCCGTGGTGGCGCCGGCCGTTGATGAAGAAGGTCGGCGTGCCGAGGACTCCGGACAGGTCGGCGGAGTCGACGTCCTCGGCCACGCGGGCGGCTCCGGAGCGCGTACCGAGGTGGTCTTCGAAGCGCTGCACGTCGAGCCCGAGGTCGCCGGCGTACGCCACCAGGTCGGTGGTGGTCAGGTCGCCTTGATGGCTGATGAGCACGTCGTGCATCGCCCAGAAGGCGTCCTGCTCGGCGGCGGCCTCGGCGGCCTCGGCGGCCAGCTGCGCATGGGGGTGGACATCGGTCAGCGGCAGGTGCCGCCAGACGTAGCTGACATCGCCGTAATCGGCGAGCAGTGCGCGAACGATGGGCTCGGCTTCGCCGCAGTGTGGGCATTCGAAGTCGCCGTACTCGACGACGGTGACGCGTGCGCCCATCGGGCCGCGGATGTGGTCCCGGCCGGTGTCCACCGGCACGGCGAGGTCTACAATGGACTCCGCTCCGCCGATGAGCGCCTGGGCTCGGCGGTTCGGCGACAGCATCGAGGTCGCGCGGAAGACCGTCCACGTGATCAGCGAAGCGCCCAGCGCCGCCGTGAGTACGCCCAGCTTCGCCTCTTCCAGCCGATCGCCGTCGAACGCCAGCGTGGCGACGAGCAGGGAGACGGTGAACCCGATGCCGGCGATGGTCCCGGCCCCGGCGACGGCCGCCCAGCCGACCGGCGGCCGCAGCCGGCCCCGGCTCAGGCGGGAGATGAGCCAGGTGCCGCCGACGATGCCCAGCGGCTTGCCGGCGATGTACCCGGCGATGATGCCCCACGTGATCGGCGACGTGTACGCCCGCGCCAGGAAGTCGCCGTCGATGTGGATGCCGGCGTTGGCCAGCGCGAACAGCGGGACGATGAGGTAACTCGTCCACGGATGGTAAAGCGCCTGCAGCCGCTCGTTCGGCGAGACGGCCAGCCGCAGCCCGAACCGGGCCGAGCGTTCCAGTTCGGGCGTGGGCTCTTCGCGGAAGGCCCGGAACAGGTCGGTCGCGCGTTCCAGGTTGCTGCGCGGCGCGGGGTTGGCGTACGTGAGCAGGCCCATGGCCAGGCCGACGACGACGGGATCCACGCCGGACTGGAACATGGCCAGCCAGGCGACGATGCCGAGCGCGAGGTAGACCAGGCCGTAGCGGATGCCGCCGGTGCGGGCCACGAAGATGATGAGGAAGACGCCGAGGGCGTACAGCAGCGGGGTCAGGTCGACGCTCTCGCTGTAGAAGA
>Ga0114129_10000761_pt1 | contig 41085 bp, 30 predicted proteins | sample RhiMetdeltSRZDD1_FD_80071 | JGI IMG/M metagenome (GOLD analysis project Ga0114129, IMG submission 80071) | Populus rhizosphere microbial communities from Tennessee, USA - Rhizosphere MetaG P. deltoides SRZDD1 (version 2) (version 2) | ecosystem: Host-associated > Plants > Roots > Rhizosphere >...
GACGAACCCGTACACCGTTGCGGCGACGCCGAACGTCGCGACATATACCGCTACCATGACCGCGGCGTGCCGGACAAGCATGCGCCGTGCGTGCTGCAGACCGTGCCTGCGCACGATCCAGAAGGCCGCCACCGTCATCAGGGTGAGGCTGGCCACGATGAAGTAGGCCTGGTACCGGTCCATCCACACCTGGAAGAACGAGAGCGCTCCGAGGCCGGTCGCTACGGCCAGGGCGCTGCCCAGGCAGCAGACGCCGCCGACGAGCCCGGACAGGAAGCCGGTCCTGGCGAACCGACGCCGCGTCGGCCGCGTCTGCGCTGTCGCAGGTGGACGGTCCACAGTCGTGGTGGATGCAATGTGCGTCATGTCGTCGCCTTCTATCGGTAATGATCGCCTGGCGTCATTGTGGCTACTTACCGATCGTCGCGCGGGATTGCTGGAGATTCCGCCCCAAATTCAATGAAGCTTTGATGAAGAGCATCGACGGACGGCATCACCGGCCTCACTATCGACACTGCGGGTCATTGCTCCCGTCGCCTAGGGCCGGAGGCCCCTAGGCGACGGACTCCGGTCGAGCAGAGGATCTGAGGAACATCGAAGAGCGCCTTACTACTTCTCACAATTGCCAACGCCGCCGCGTGCGGAACGCAAACTAACACGATACGTGCATTTCCCAGTGCGCGCGTCAGCCATGATCGGAAAGAAGCACAGCATGTCTGGACAAACGCGGGCGACCGATGTTGTCCCGGCCGACTCTCCTACGACGAGCGCCACTACGAGGCCGCCCGCAGGCTTGCCGATCTCGTCGATACGCGGGCTTCCGTCCACGAGCGGAAAGAGGAGCTTGCCGTGATCACCACTGTGGACCAGATTCCGTCGTCCGCCGCGGCGCCGTGGACCGATGGCGTCGGCAACGACGACACGACGATCGTGGAGAGCCTCCGGCGAGCGGCCGGAACCGGTCGGCGGCTGGTGTTCCTGGACGGCAAGCTGCGCCCGGAGCACATCCCGTTCGCCGACCTCGTACAGCGAAGCGAGGACGTTGCCCGGGTCCTTGTTGGACGGTTCGGGGTCGCGCCCGGGGACCGGATCTGCGTGTTCGGCCCGACCAGCCCGGCGCTGATCGTCACGCTGCTGGCGGTCTGGCGCGCCGGCGCGGTGACCGTCGTGTTGCCCGTACCGCGCCGGTCGGACGCGGCCACCACGCGTGGCAATCTGGCCGGTCGGGTCGCGGCCGCACAGTCACGGCTCGTCCTCTGCGCGCCGGGGTTCGGTCCGCAACTGGCGGCCGAGCTGCCGGTCACGGTGGCCGAGTACCACGCGCTCTCCGGGTCGTCGTCCCGGCTGCCCGCCGAGCCACGGCCCACCGACGCCGGGCTGCTGCAGTTCACCTCGGGGACCACGGCCACCGGCCGGGCCGTCGCCATCCGGCACGGGCAGATGGTTCGAAACCCGGCCACCGTCGTCGACCTCGTCGGCGTGCAACCTGGCGACACCCTGGTCTCGTGGCTGCCGCTGTACCACGACATGGGAATCATGTCGATCGCCGGCTCGATCGACCGGGGGCTCAACCTCTGCCTCATGGCCACAGAGTCCTTCATCCACTGGCCCGGTGCGTGGCTGGAGGCCATCTCCACCTATCGCGGCAGCATCACCGCGGCGCCGAACTTCGCTTACGCCCTGGCCGCCCGGGTGCTGGCCCTCGGCCGGTCCCGCGTCGACCTGTCCTCGCTGCGGTGCGCGGTCAACGGCGCCGAGATCATCGAGCGTCGCACGGTGCTCGGCTTCGCCGCCGCCGCGGCCGAGCACGGGATGGCGCCGTCCGTCATGTGCCCGATGTACGGCCTGGCCGAGGCCACCCTGGCGGTGTCCATCACCCGCCCGCACGAACCAGCCCGCTTCCTGCGGGTGGCTCGTCAGTCGCTGGAGCGCGGCCAGGTCGTCGTACAGTTCGACGGGGACGGCGGTCGCGACCTGGCGTCCTGCGGCAGGCCGCTGCCCGGCACCTCCGTCGTCGTGACCGACGACGACGGGCGCCCGGTGCCCGCCGGCGAAGTCGGAGAGGTACGCGTCGCCGGGCCCGCGGTCGTCGGGCACTACTGGACCCCGGACGTTACGCCCCATCCCGAGCCCATTTCCGACGGCGCGGGTCGCTTGATGACCGGCGACCTCGGGTTCGTACACGACGGCGAGCTGTACGTCTGCGGGCGGAAGAAGGACATGGTCATCATCGGCGGGCGCAACCTCTACCCCGAGGACTACGAGTCGCTGGCCGAGCAGGTGCCCGGCGTGCGCACCGGCAACGTCATGGCGTTCGCGCTACCGGGCACCGAACGCATGGTCGTGGTCGCCGAGACCCGGCTGCCCGCCGCCGATGCCGCTGTGCTGGGTCGGCGGGTGCTCGACACGCTGCGACGCGAACTCTCGTACGCGCCCCACGAGGCGGTGCTGGTACCGGTGGGCGGCCTGCCGAAGACGTCGTCGGGCAAGCGGCGCAGACAGCGCTGCCGGTCCGACTACGAGCAGGGACGGCTCAGTGTTCTGGCAGTGGTTCGGTAACGGGCCAGGGGGTCGTCCATGTCGACAACACAACCACCTACGGCCAGGTCCGGCATCGACAGCGCGTGTTGCTCCGAGCCATCACGTGGCCACACCACAAGGAGATCACGATGGACACAGACGTACTCGTGATCGGGGGCGGCGCCGCGGGGCTGGCGGCGGCGACCCGGATCCGCACCCGGGCCCCGACCACCCGGGTCACGCTGGTGGACCCGTCGCCGTTCAACACCTACCGGCCCTGGTTCATGTACGCGCTGCCCGGCCTCCTGCCCACCGAGGATCTGCGGATCTCGCTGACGCAGATGGCCGAAGAGCACGGCTTCACCTTCCGGCAGGCCAGCGTCGACAAGCTCGATGCGGGGTCGGGAACCGCGCTGGCCGACGGCGAGCACATCCAGTACCGGCGGGTGGTCATCGCCAGCGGTGCGCCCAGCAACCGCGACGCCGTCCCGGGTGCCGCGCGTCACGCGGTCTTCCCTTGCGACGTCCAAGGCTTCGACGACCTCCGGCAGCGGCTGGACACTTTGGAGAGTGGCACGGTGACCGTGGTGCTCACCGGAGAGCGGATCGGCCCCGGTCTGGAGGACGCGGCCTGGCTGGCTCGCACGTACCGCCCGCCGGACTCACCCGGGGTACGCGTGCGTTTGATCGCCGACGGAGACGGCTTCGTCGAGCAGTTCGGTACTCGCGCTGCGCGTCGCATCTCGGACAAGCTCGACTCGTGGGGCGCGGACGTTGTGCTCTCCACGTCGGTGCGGTCGATCGGCGCCGACCATGTGGCCCTGTCCGACGGGCGTAAGCTGCCGTCCACGGTCACCGCCGTCGTCGGTCCGCTCCGCGGCCCGCATATCCAGACCTCTGGTCTGACCGACGAGCACGGCTTCTTCCTCGTGGAGTCGACACTTCGGAGTGCGGTCGAACCCACGGTGTTCGTCGCGGGGGACGCCGTCGCCCGCGGGTCCGCCGGGTTGCGCAGGAACTGGCAACTGGCGGTCCGGCAGGCGAACGTGGCCGCCGAGAACGCCGTGCGCAGCCTGGCCGGCGATCCCCTCGTCGACTTCGACACCACCCGCGACCGGCGGCTCAGCAAGTTCTTCCTACCCGATGTCGGCGGCAGCGCGTTTCTCGTCTGGAACCGGCGGTTGCTCGCGTCAGGGACCGCGCCGCGACGCATCCGGATCGGCTTCGACCGCAAGCATTTCGCCGCGTACCTGCCGGACGACGCCCGCTGGCGCCGGATGCCCCGATAGGAGGAGATCCTGATGTTGTTGGATGCATCGGACCTCGTCGCCCGGCGGCCACGCCGGTGGCCGGTGCTGGGCAGGGTGGCCGAGGACCTGCGCGCCGCGTACGAAAGAGACCCTGCGCTGCACGGTGGGCGGGTCGCGGAACTGGTGCTGTACCCGGGCCTGTGGGCGATCTGGACCTACCGGGTGGCCCACCTGCTCTGGGTGCATCGAGTGCCCTGGCTGCCGCGACTGCTGTCCCAGGTGGCGCGCCTGCTGACCGGGATCGAGATCCACCCCGGAGCCCGGTTGGGGCGCCGCTGCTTCATCGACCACGGCATGGGCGTCGTGATCGGCGAGACGGCTGAGGTCGGTGACGACGTCACCATCTTCCACGGAGTGACGCTCGGCGCGCGTGGCTGGTGGCGTGACGACAAGGGCGCCAAACGCCATCCGACGATCGGCGACCGGGTCATCCTCGGCGCCGGCTGCAGCGTTCTCGGCCCGGTGACCATCGCCAGCGGCTGCCGGGTCGGGGCGCACGCCCTGGTGGTCGGCGACCTGCCGGAGGGAACGACCGTGACGGCACCGCCCGCCGTCGCGCACGTGAAGTGCCAACCACAGCTTCTCGACTACGAGATCTAGGAGGACGACATGCCCATCCAACCCAACGTGCTCGGCCTGGTCGGGCATACCCCGCTGGTGGAGCTCCGCCGCTTCGGCGAGGGCCTTCCGGTGCGCCTCGCCGGCAAATTGGAGGCGGCCAACCCCGGTGGGAGCGTGAAGGACCGCATCGCGGTCAGCATGATCGAAGCGGCCGAGGCGGCCGGTCTGCTGAAGCCGGGCGTCGAAATCGTGGAGCCCACCAGCGGCAACACCGGAATCGGTCTGGCCATGGTGGCGGCGGCCAAAGGATACCGGCTCACCCTGACGATGCCGGAGAGCATGACCGTCGAACGTCGCGCCCTGCTGGCCGCGTACGGCGCGAAGATCGTGCTCACCCCGGCCTCCGAAGGCATGCGCGGAGCCGTCGCGCGCGCGGTCGAGCTGGCCAACCGACCGGCGACGTTCATGCCGCAGCAGTTCGAGAACCCCGCCAACCCCGACATCCATCGGCGCACGACCGCACTCGAGGTGTGGGAGGACACCGACGGCGGCGTGGATGTATTCGTCTCGGGAGTAGGCACCGGCGGAACGGTCACCGGAGTGTCGGAGGTGCTGCGAGGCAAGAAGCCCGAGGTGCACATCGTCGCGGTGGAGCCGGCCGAGTCGCCGGTGCTGTCCGGCGGATCCCCAGGCCCGCACGGGATCCAGGGCATCGGCGCAGGGTTCGTCCCCGCGGTGCTCGACCCGTCGGCATACGACGAGATCGTCCAGGTCAACGTCGACCAGGCCCGGGCGGCCGCGAGGCGGCTGGCGCGGACCGAGGGAATTCTCGTCGGGGTATCGAGCGGTGCGGCGCTGCACGCCGCATCGATCGTCGCCGCGAACGAGGACCATGCCGGAAAGCTCTTCGTCGTGGTCCTGCCCGACACCGGCGAACGGTACCTGAGCACACCACTGTTCGGCGACGCCTAAAGACTGAAATCACCATTGATGGTGATGGTGGCCCTGGCCGCGGTCGCCTGGTGTCCACCTGCGCGCCGTCCGCGGCCAGCGGGCCGGGCGGCGCGCCGGTAGCAGCAGCAGGCGCAGTACGAGCCGTTCCAGCGCCACCTGGCGGCCGCTGCACTGGGCGCTGCCGTTCGTCGCCGCCGTCGGGTCGGGCTCCGCCGCGCCCGAGCCGGTCGGGACCTTCGACCCGGCGATCCGGGACTCGTCGTCCTGGGCTTGTGCTGGGCGCGTATCTAGCCTTGGTCGGTGGAGGGTCGTCCGTCAGGGCGTACGCAAGGGGTGATCGCTGATGATGGGTGGCGGGTGGATGATGGGCTGGATGTGGATCTGGCCGGTGCTCATCCTGGCCGGCCTCGTTCTCGTCGGCTTCGTGGTCGTGCGGCTGGCGCAGGGCGGGGCCCCGTCGGCCCCGGCCCGATCCGACTCCACCGGTTCGGCCGGGCGGCGGATCCTGGACGAGCGCTTCGCCCGTGGCGAGATCGACGAGGACGAGTACCGCCGCCGCCGGGACGCCCTGCGGTGACGGGTCAGCCGCTTAGCCGTCGCCAGGCGCTGGCCCTGCTCGGACTGGGTACCGCCAGCGTGGCGGCCGGCACCGTGGGATGGGCCGCCAGTGCGGGTCTGCCGACCGACCGCACCCGGCTGCGGCCCGAGTCCGGTGCGGCGCTGCGCCAGCCGCAGGTGCTCGCCGGCCGCGACGGGCTGCTCGACGTGACGCTCACCGCCGCCGCCGGAGCACGGCTGGCCGGCCGGGACACCTCGGCGTGGGGGTTCAACGGCACCTCACCCGGTCCGACGCTGCGGGTGCGACCGGGGGACCTGCTGCGCGTGCGGCTGGCCAACCGCATCGACCAGCCGACCAACCTGCACACACATGGCCTGCACGTCTCCCCAGCGGGCAACGGCGACAACCCGTTCGTCACGGTCGACCCCGGCGGCAGCTTCGACTACGCCATCGCCATACCAGCCGACCATCCGGCCGGCACCTTCTGGTACCACCCACACCACCACGGCACGGTCGCCGACCAGATCTTCGCCGGCCTGGCCGGGGCGCTGCTGGTCGACGGCGGTCCGGACGTGGACCTGCCGGTCACCGACGACCTCGTCCTGCTGGTCACCGACACCACCCTGGACGGCACCGGCCGCGTCGTCCCGCCCGTCCCGATGACCCGGATGATGGGCCGCGAAGGCGAGCTCCTCCTGGTCAACGGCCAACACCAACCCGTCATCACCTCCGCCCAAGGGGCGGTGCAGCGGTGGCGGGTCATCAACGGCTGTACCTCCCGGGTCCTCGCGCTCCGGCTGGTCGGCCACCGGCTGACCCAGATCGCCCTCGACGGGGCGTACCTGCCCGCCCCGGTGGACCGCGACCGGGTCCTGCTGGCTCCGGGCAACCGCACCGACCTGCTCGTCCGGCCCGCCGGCCGCGGCTCGTACCCGCTGCGCGCCGAGCCGTACGACCGCGGCGGCCAGAGCATGATGGGCGGCATGATGGGCGGCGGACCGGCCAGCACCGGCCCGGCCACGTTGGCCACCCTGGCCGCGTCCGGGCCGTCCGCCCCGCCGGCGGCACTGCCCCCCACGCCACCGGCCCCGCGCCCCCCGCCGGACCCGGTGGTGGCCGGGCACCGCCAGATCACCTTCGCCATGGGCATGGACGGGATGCGCGGCGGCGGGATGGGCCCGGGCGCGATGGCGCTGACCATCAACGGACGAACCTTCGATCCCGACCGCGACGACCAGACCGTCCAGCTCGGCACCGTCGAAGACTGGACCGTGGTCAACACCAGCCCGATGGACCACCCGTTCCACCTGCACGCCTGGCCGTTTTACGTACTGACCGGCGCCGGCGCGGCTCGGTCCGGCGCGCGGCAGGACGTCGTCCTGGTGCCCGCACGGGGCTCGGTGCGGCTACGCATCCCGTTCACCGATTACGCCGGCCGCAGCGTCTACCACTGCCACATCCTCGACCACGAGGACCTGGGCATGATGGCCACCGTCAACGTGCGGGGTTGACGGCTGGGCGTGACTGTTCAGGCAACCCGGCAACCTCCACCGCAGGGTCATGTCCGCCCACCGCGGCGGGTGGGGCAGCATGCTAGGCACTCGTGCTGACCTCCTCAGGTCAGCGCAGGTGGGTGCGGATCTGTTCGAGCAGGTCGGCCGAGGAGAGGTACATCGACGGGTATTCGCCGTACCAGCGTTGGACGCCCTGGGCGTCGATGAGCACGAAGCTGTGTCCGGGTAGGCCGGCGTGCATGCCTTTGCCGAGGGTGCCGTACGCGGCGGAGACCGTACCGTCGTCCAGCAGGAACGGGGTCCGTACGCCGTTGGCGGCCATGTCGGCCCGGATCTGTGCGGCGGTGTTCATGACGATCGGCAGGACGGTGACGTTGGCATCGGCGAACCGGCTGGCGTTGCGTTCGATGTCCACCATCTGCAACAGGCAGGACTGGCAGCCGGCACCCTCGTTGAAGTAGAGCACCACGGTCCTGCCGCGGTAGTCGGCCAGGTGCACGGTCGCGCCGGCGGTGTCGGTGAGGGTGAAGTCGGGGGCGGGGCGGCTGGTGGCATCGGAGGTGGCCCGGGCGCTCCACATCATCGCCCCGACGAGGACGGCCACGGCGGCGAACACCACGCCGTACAGGAGGATGCCCTGCCGTCGGCGCCGGCTTGCCCGGGCGGCCGCGGCCCGGGCCCGCTCGGCCTTGACCTTCGCGACCGGGGTGGTGTGGGATCCGTCCGGCCGGCGGCGGGCGGCGGTCCTGGTGCTCATCGAAGGGCCTCCTCATCAGTACGGCCGGGACCGGTGGGGACGGGCTGCGCCGGCGCGTGATGGTGGCAGGGCGCCTCGGCGCTGAGATCTGGTTGGGCGTCCGCGGCGCTGCTGGCCGGTGGCGGCTCGCCGGGGCGCCGATCGGCCAGCATGGCCCACACGAACACCGCGGCGACGCCGATCACGAGCAGACCCAGGACCGGTTCCGGGATCGGGGCCAGCCACCGCTGGAGGTGTTCGAACCGGCCGGACAACCAGCGGCCGATGGCGGCCTGGAAGGCCAGCCCGGTGGTCATCGTCGAGGCCCCGGCGAGATAGATGACGAAGCCGCCCATGACCGCGAACGCGATGGCGACGGCGACGTTGACGCTGTTGGTGACCAGGGTCTGCCCGAAGGCGTGTAGCCGGATCGGGCGGGCCTGCAGCCAGGCCTTCTCACGCAGCCGTAGCCGGTCCCAGGCCAGCGCCATGACGAACAGCGGGAACGTCATGCCGAACACGAACGCTAGGCCCAGCAGTGTCCCGCCGGCCGGCGAACCGGACAGGGCGGACAGCGTCATCACGCCGGCCAGCACCGGGGCGCAGCAGCTGGAGGCGATACCGGAGAACACACCGAGGGCGAAGAAGCTGCCGGCGTCACCGCGGCGGGTGTCCGGCGCGCGCAGGACGCTGGGCAGACTCCACATGTGCCCGGACAGCGAGTACCCGGCCAGCAGTAGCATCAGCGCCCCGCCGGCGTAGTAGAGCGGAGCGTGGTATTTGGCGATGGTACCGGCGAGCAGGCTCATCCCGAGGGTGATTGGCACCATGATCAGCGCGAGTCCGGCGGCGAACACGAACGTCAACGGCAGCAGCCGCCAGCGCCGGTTCTTGACCGCCGCGGCCAGGTAGCTGGGGGCCAGGAAGACGATGCAGCAGGGGGCGAACAGCGCCACCGTGCCGGCGAAGAAAGCCGCCAGGACGCTGCCGGTCGTCAGCAGGGTCATGACCGGATCACCACCGGGCGAGCGGTCAGCAGCGCGCGGAGCTTGCCGCGCGGCAGCCGCCCGGCGCTGAAGAAGACTCCATCGACGAGCACCAGGGGGAACATCGCCGGTCGGTGGGCGCCGACCAGGGTCCGGCCGGGCGCGCTGTCGGCCGGCACCAGGTCGACCTCGATCAAGAACTGGCCTGCCAGTTCGGCCAGCGCGGTCTGCGCGTCGGCGCAGAAGTGGCACGCCGGGGCGTGCACGAGGGTGATCGTCACTGTCGGCACGACGCTAACGGTGCGCCCCCACCATGAGGGAACCCCGACGCGTTTGCTGAAGGTTCGATGAAGCCGCTGCCGAGCCGGCCGGCAGGATGGGGGCATGAGTACGCGTGTGCTGGTTGTCGACGACGAGCAGAGCCTGGCCAAGGTGGTGGCCAGCTACCTGCAGCGGGACGGTCACGAGGTGACGTGCGTCTTCGACGGCCCGGCCGCCCTGGAGGCGGCCCGGCGGGAGCTGCCGGACGTGGTGGTGCTCGACCTGGGACTGCCGGGTCTGGACGGCATCGAGGTGTGCCGGCAGCTGCGCACGTTCACCGACTGCTACGTGGTCATGCTGACCGCCCGTACCGACGAGGTGGACAAGCTGGTCGGGCTCGGCGTCGGCGCCGACGACTACCTGACCAAGCCGTTCAGCCCGCGCGAGCTCGTGGCCCGGGTCCGGGTGATGCTGCGCCGCCCCCGTACCACCTCGGCCGAGGTGAGCCAGGATGAGCCGCCGCGCACGTTCGGGCCGCTGCGCATCGACGTCACCGCCCGCGAGGTGCACCTCGGCGGGTCCCCTGTCGAACTGACCAGGACCGAGTTCGACCTGCTCGCCGCGATGTCCGCGCGGCCGAGGATGGCGTTCTCCCGCCGGCAGCTGATCGACGCGGTGTGGGGCGAGGGGTGGGTCGGCGACGAGCACCTCGTCGACGTGCACATCGGGCATCTGCGCCGCAAGCTCGGCGATGACCCGACCACGCCGCGGTTCGTCCGTACCGTGCGCGGAATCGGATACCGGATGGGGGAAGGCCGATGACCAACCCGCGGCCCGGCCGGTTGGGACTGGCCGGACGGCTGTTCGCCGCGCAGACTCTCGTGGTGCTGGTCGGTGCGGTGACGCTCGGCTTCGTCGCCGCCGCGGTCGGACCGGCGATCTTCCGGGACCACCTGCACCGGGCGTCGACGCAGGTGGGTGCCGACGCAGCCCGGCATGTCGAGGAGGCGTACGCCTCGGCCAGCGCAATCTCCCTCGGCGTGGCACTGTTGGCTGCGCTGGTCGCCGCCCTCGCGGTGAGCGCGTACGTAGCTCGGCGGGTCGCCCACCCGGTCGGCCAGCTCGCCGCCGCCGCCGCAGATGTCGCCGACGGACACTACGAGACGCGGGTGGGCGTACCCGGCACGGGCCGCGAGTTCGCCACCGTGGCCCTGGCCTTCAACACCATGGCCGCCCGCCTGGACGAGGTGGAGGCCACCCGTCGCCGCCTACTTGCCGACCTCGGCCACGAGCTGCGCACTCCGCTCGCCACCATCGAGGCGTACGTGGACGCCGCCGAGGACGGCGTATCCGTCGCCGACGAGGACACCTGGGCGGTGCTGCGCACCCAGACCAACCGGCTGCGGCGACTGGCCGAGGATATCGCGGCGGTATCCCTGGCCGAGGAACACCAACTCGACCTGCACCCGCGCCGGCTGGCGGCCGAAGATCTGGTAGGTGCGGCGGTGGCGGCGGCGCAGCCCCGATACGCCGCCAAGGGGGTGCGTTTGCAGGAGCGCGTCGGCGGTGGGGTCGGCGACGTGGAGGTAGACCCCGAACGCATGGGCCAGGTGTTGAGCAACCTGTTGGACAACGCGCTTCGCCACACCGCAACCGGCGGTACGGTCACCGTCTCGGTCCACCGGAACGCGACCGGGGTCCGGTTCACGGTCGCCGACACCGGCGAGGGCATCCCCACCGAGCATCTACCCCACGTCTTCGAGCGGTTCTACCGCGCTGATCCCGCCCGCGACCGCGACCGCGGCGGCTCGGGTATCGGGCTGGCCATCGCGCGAGCCATCGTGATCGACCACGGCGGGCAGATCACCGCCGCCAGCGCGGGTCCCCGTACCGGAGCCACCTTTACCGTCACCCTGCCACCGCTCGACAGTCGCCCCGGTTGACCGCGGCGGCCTACCGGCCGACGGTGGCGTCGTCCCGGTCGCGGTCCGGGCGGGCGCCACCGTGGTCGCTGCCGTGGCCGCTGCCGTGGCCGCAGCCGTGGCCGCTGCCGTGGCCGCCCATGCCACGCATCATGAAGACCATCATCAGCGGGCAGGCCAGCAGCAGGACGACCGGCAGCACCGACCGTACCGGCGTCCCTGCCGCAAGCAGGCCAACCACCAACGCGCCGGCGGCGACGAGCAGGTAGCGCATCCGCGTGCCATGCATAACAAACCTCCAGATGTGTTGTGGCCGAACGGGTTCAGCGCCGGCCGGAGTCCACAAGGGACGACGGATGCTCCGCTCGCTGACGCCGTGGCCGGTCGGGCGGCTCAGGACGGGACGGGCCGGGGAACAGCCGGGTGATGCCCCACACCGCCACGGCGACCAGCCCGGTCCAGGACAGCAGCATCACCAGCCAACCGGCGAAGCCCAACGCGCCACAGAAGTTGGGAAACATCCCGCCTCCTTTCATCCGCAGGCGCGGTCAGCGCAGCGCGGCGGCCCGCTGGGTGTACTCCTCGGTGTCCAGTTCGCCGTGGGCGTAGCGCTCGGCCAGGATCCGCCGCGCGGCGTCGGTGTCGTCGTCGCAGCGTGGCCGGGCGTAGCTGACCGCCAGCCAGACCACGAGACCCACCGCCAGCACGGTCAGCAGCAGCCAGCCGACCATCATTCCGCCCATCGGCCACATCCACCCGTACCCGTGCATCGTCGTCATCTCCTCGTAACGTCGGACCTTCGAGGTCCACAGTGCCCGGCGGGTGCGAAGCTTTCCCGCCGCGAACGACGAAGAATCGCTGAAGCCCGCCGGACCGGTCATGCTCGTCCACCATCAGCGCAACAGCAGTGGCGGGCCAGCACCGGGCACCCCACCAGGATCCGGTGGGTCAGGCCGGCTCGCCCGCGGCTTCGTCGAATCTTCAGGGAAAGCCTCGGTATCCCGCCATGGTCACCGCAGATCATCGATCCGAAAGTTGCCGTTGTGGATGCTCGCCCTCCGGCGCCCATCCGCGCGCAGCGAGGGAGGTCGACCGCGATGGGCGTCGCCGCCGAGGGCCGGGTTGACATCGCCGGTGGGATCCGGGCGTTACCGCCTGACGTGTTCTACTCGCAGCTCACGGCCCGCAACCGGGGCTTGGTCGACGAGGTCGAACAGCAGCAGTTGCGCCGGACGACGATCCTGGTGGCCGGGTGCGGATCGATCGGCGGGGCGGTGGTCGAGCCACTCGTTCGGCTGGGCGCCGAGCGTCTGGTACTGGCCGAGCCCGACGGGTACGAGCTGCACAATCTCAATCGCCAGAACGCCGGAGTCGCCGACGTGGGCGGCAACAAAGCTTGGGTGTTGGCGGACCGGATCCGCCAGATCAACCCGCACGTCGACGTGCGGATCGACGCGCGGGGCGTCACCGCCGACAACGTGGCGGCCCTGGTCGCCGCCGCCGGTCTGATCTTCGACGGGGTCGACGTGACGGACAGTTCGGCGCTGGCCTGCAAGTACGGGCTGCACGTCGCGGCCCAGCGGTCGGGGGTGCCGGTCGTGTGCGGCTATGACATCGCCGGCACCCAGCTGGTGTTGGTGTACGACTACCGGGTCCGGTCGCTGCCGGTACTGCGCGGCCGCCTTGACGGCCACCCGGTGGAGCAGCTGGACCCGTTGCGCTTCCTGGCCCGGGTGGTGCCGCTGCGCGCGGTACCGGTGGAGATGTTCGGCGAGCTGCGGCGCCAACTGAATGGGGAGAGCACCGTGTTCCCGCAGCTGGTATACACCGCGCACCTGTTCGGAGTGCTGGCCTGTCGGGTGGCGCTGGACCTGCTGGCCGGACGGCCGGTACGTCACCGCATCGCCGTCGACGTGCACATGCTGACCCGTCCGGGCCGGCAGCGGTGGCGCAGCCGGGCGACCCGGCTGGTCGAGCTGGCTCGGATGAGCCGCGTAGCGCTGGCCTACCGGCGCTGAACCACCGCGCAAACCGACACTGGCAGGCGGGAGCCGAGGTGAGGTCCACAGTGGACGCTGCTGATCTGCTGCGAACGGCTGGGCCGACGGGCGACGCCGATCAGGTGTCGGCCTTCTGTCGCGAGATGGTGGCGGCCGGCACACAGGTGCGTCTTCCGGCGTTGCTGGGGACACCGCCGCCGGGAATCCTGTACCACCAGCCGGAGCGGCACGGTGTGGCGGTGGTGGCGGTGCCGACCACCAGCCTTCCGCCCGCGGCCGTGGCCGGGCTGCTGCGGTTCCGGCTGGCCCAGTACCTCGACATCGGGTTCATCGACCGGCGACTTGCCTATCGCGAGGCATTGCACTCCGAGCCCGCCTCGGTCGTGGCGCCGGGCGACATCCACCTGGTCGCCGGCGTGCCGGCCACCGGGGAGGTGCTGTGCTACGCGGTGCTCGAACAGCCGCCGGACGCGGTCGCGGGCTGCCGGCTACGCTCGCCCGACCGTCCACTGTATCCGGTGGAGCGGGTCCACGGCGCGGGCCTCTACCAGCGGCTGCCGATCCTTCCCGACCTGCCCGTGGCAAAGGTCCGGGAGCTGGGCCGGTTTGTCAAGAACCAGCACCCCGCCGCCGCCCGGGAGCTGGTCGCCCGGGCCGTGGTCGAGCTGGGAGTGGCGGTGTTCCGGCTGGTCGCAGGACCGCTACGGCTGACCCTCGACGCAGTCGTCGGCGACCTGGAGGAACACGTCGCCAAACAGAACCTCGACTTCTTCCACATCCCGTCCGTGGTCATCCACGGCACCGTGCCCTACCAGCCGAGCGCCTCGTACCTGTACCCGCGCTACCAGCTGCACACGGTCTACCCGTTCGCCTGCCTTACCAGCGACATCTCCACCGCGCTACCCCGGCTGCACGCCATCGACCAAGCCCTGGGAAAGCCCGGCAAGCGCGCCCTGCTGGCGCTGCTCCGTCTCAAGGCACGCCGCGACGGGCCGACGACCAGCATGTTGCAGCCCGGCACGGACAACCATCAGCTGGCCGAGTTGCGCCTGCCGCAACTCGACACCGGCATGCAGGCCCGCAGCCGACTGCTGCAGGACGGCGCCCGACTGCGGCAGTGCGAGCTGTTCGCCCCGCTGTCGGTGGCCGAGGCGGCGATGCTGTGCACCCTGATGGAGCGCATCGAGGTGCCTGCCGGGCACACCATCGTCACCGAAGGCGAGCCCGGCGACGCCCTCTACCTGGTCGAGGCCGGCGAGGCCCGGCTGGAGGTCACCGAAAACGGCGCCGCGCCGGTCGTCGTCGGCCGCATCGGCGCCGGCGAGTGCTGCGGGCACCTGGCCATGCTCGCCAATGCCGAGCACTGCGCCAGCGTCGTGGCTGCCACCGAGATGACCCTGCTCCGGCTGAGCAAACAGGCCCATGACACCTATCTGGCCGGGCTGCCCGACATCGACGGCCGGCTCAGCCGCCACGCGCTGCGGCAATGGGCCGAACTGGACCGCCAGCGCCGGTTACACCCCACGCCGGCTGCCGGCGGCGTCGGCTGCGCCTGCGGAGACACGTGCGCCTGCACCGGCCACGACCACCACGGCGAACTCGAGGAACCGACACCATGACCGCCTACGCTGACGTGTGGCGCATCGACGAACGCGCCTTCCCGCACGATGGCAGCAACGCTGACCGGCTGCGCTTCGCCGCCCGCTACGCAATCCTCGCCCCGTCCGGCCACAACGGGCAGCCGTGGCGGTTCACCATCGACGGCGAGACATTGAACGTGTACGCCGACCGCGCCCGAGCGCTACCCACCATCGACCCCGACGACCGGGAACTGCTCATCGCCTGTGCCGCCACCGTGCACCTCACGCGGGTGGCCCTGCGCCATTTCGGCTACCACCCGCAGGTTCAGCTGCTGCCCGACCCCGCCGACGCCGACCTGCTGGCCACCGTCCGGCTCGGCCAGACCGGACCCGATCCCCGGCACCACATCGACTCCACCTTGGACAGTCTGTTCGCCGCGATCACTGCCCGGCACTGCAACCGCCGGCCCTACCAGCCGCGGCCACTCGTCCCGGAGGCCGTGGACCGGTTGTGCCGAGCCGCCCACGCCGAGGGGGCGTGGCTGGCCGTGCTCGCGGGCCGGCCGGCGATCGCCGCAGCCGCCGACCTCATCGCCGAAGGGGATCGCGTCAAATGGCGTGACCCGGTGTTCCGCAAGGAGCTCGCCGAGCGGCTCATCCCCAACCGGGGTCGCCGCCGCGACGGCATGCCCGGCTACGCCTTCGGCGTCCACGGCGCGTTGGCCCGACTCGCCCCGTCCGTCGTACGCCACATCGACCTCGGCCGGCTGCGGGCGGCCAGCGACCGCCGCCTCGCCCTGGCCACACCGACCTTGGCCGTCATCGGCACCGACCGCGACGACCCGCCGGCATGGCTGGCCGCCGGACAGGCCATGTCCCACGTCCTGCTGCGCGCCACCGCCGACGGCCTGGCCACCTCATTCCTCAGCCAAGCAATCGAGGTACCTGAGCTGCGCCCCCGCCTTGCCGCCCTGCTCGACCGCCCCGGCCACCCGCAACTGCTGCTGCGGGTCGGCTACTCCGCCGGCCAGGCGCACCTGGCACCCCGGCGCCCCCTACCCGAGGTGCTGACCACGCGCGCTACGACTGCCCAGGATGGAGCACGGCCATGACCGCCCTCGCGGGGACCGGCCGCGATACCGCCCAGCAAGGTGGACAGGCGGCACTGCCGCCGGTACGGGCGTGGACAGCCGTCGTGGTGCTCAGCGTCAGCCTGTTGATGATCGGCCTGGACAACACGATCCTCAACGTCACCCTGCCGACCCTGCAGGCCGCCCTGTCGGCCAGGTCCGCCCAGTTGCAGTGGACCGTCGACGCCTACCTGCTGGTCTTCGCCGGACTGCTCCTGGCTGCCGGCAACCTCGGCGACCGGTGGGGCCGCCGCCGCGCCCTGCAGACCGGCATACTGATCTTCGGCGCCGGCTCCCTCCTGGCCGCCCTGTCCAGCACCGCCGGGGCACTGATCGCCAGCCGCGCCGTGATGGGCGCCGGTGGGGCGCTGATCATGCCATCCACCCTGTCGATCATCACGAGCATTTTCAGCAGGCCGAGACGGGCCAAGGCGATCGCGGTGTGGACCGCCGTGGCCGGCCTGGGCATCGCCCTCGGCCCGGTCACCGGCGGGTGGCTGCTGGAACACTACTGGTGGGGGTCGATCTTCCTCGTCAACGTGCCCATCGCCGCCCTCACCCTGCTGGCGGGGGCCGTCCTGGTGCCAGAGTCCCGGGACCCGGCCGCCGGCCGACCCGATCCGGTCGGCGTGCTGCTGTCGATCGGCGGGCTGCTCGCCCTGGTATACGGGGTCATCGAGGCACCCACCCAAGGATGGACCGGCCCGGTGACCCTGACCGCGTTCGCCGGCGCCGTGACGCTGCTCACCGGATTCGTCATGTGGGAGCTGCGCTGCGACCATCCGATGCTGGACCTACGTCTGTTCCGCGACCGGCGGTTCAGCGCCGCCAGCGCCGCCATCGCCCTGGCGTTCCTGGCGCTGTTCGGCGCACTGTTCTTCCTCACCCAGTACCTGCAGCTCGTTCTCGGCTACACCGCCCTGCAGGCTGGAGCCCGCACCGTACCCGTCGCCGCCGGCCTCATCGCCGGTGCCGCCCTCAGCACACCGGTCGCCCTGCGGTACGGCACCAAGTTCGCCGTCGCCGTTGGCATGTTGCTTGCCGCCAGCGGCCTGGCCGTGCTCACCCAGGTCACCACCGACAGCGGATACGGGTCCGTGCTGGCCGCGCTTCTGCTCGCCGGGACCGGCATCGGCGTGGCGATGGCACCCGCCACCGACTCCGTCATGGGCGCGCTACCCCTGGCCAAGGCCAGCGTCGGCTCGGCGATGAACGACACTGCCCGCATCGTCGGCGGTGCGTTCGGTGTGGCCGTACTCGGCACGATCATCTCCCAGGTCTACCGCAGCGAGATCGCCGACACCGCCGCCCGCCTCCCCGCCCCAGCGGCTGCGCCGGCTCGGGACTCCCTGCAGGCCGCCCTCCACGTCGCCGCGAACATGCCAGGCCCAGGCGGTGATGGCCTCGCCGAGGCGGCCCGGATCGCATTCACCGACGCGACGAACCGCGCCGCGCTGGTCGGTGCCGCCGTGGCTCTCGCCGCAGCCCTCGTCGCGCTCGCCCTCCTGCCGAACCGCCCACGCGGAAGATGAGCCGGCGTGCAGGTCGAACACGTCGAGGATCCGGGCCGCCCGCAGCCCATCCGGCCGCCCGCAGCCCATCCGGCCGCCCGCAGCCCATCCGGCCGCCCGCAGCCCATCCGGCCGGCCACCGCCAGCTGGAGCCGTGTGCCACCTCGGCGGCGCCGTTTCACCGTCGTTTCAGCGCGCTTCAGCGCCGTTGCAGGCCCCGGTGTCAGGGTGACCGCGACGCCGGTGTGCCGGCGTAGATGGAGCCTCCCCAGCGGTGGGATCGTCGCGACGGTTCGTGGACCGTCGCGTGACCGACTCCCGCCGACCGGGGACGCCTCACTCGTTTGATTGGGGTCGACTGATGAGAGCGAATTCCGTGCGAGGCCGAGGGCTCCACCGACGTCCCGTCACCGGGCCGGTAGCGGCGGGTCTGGCGGTTGTCCTGGCGGCGTCCGGACTGTCGGCCTCGGTCCCGGCGGCGGTACGGCCGTCCGCGCCCGCCGTCGTTCCGGCGGCGTTCACCGCCTGCGATGCCGGGGCGGACGATGCCGGGGCGGACGGGGCGCCGCCCGCGCTGGCGAGCCTCCGGACGACCGCCGGCACGCCGCTGCCCGAGCACCAGGAGATCGTGCTTCCGTCCGGCACCCGGCCCTACACGATCGCGTACGACGGCGCGAAGCTCGTGGTCCCGCCCGGCGCGGTACGGCTGCCGGTGGGCCTGGGCGTCAGCCGGCTGGTCGGCGGCGAGGTGCCGAGGCTCGATACCGGCATGACGAACGTGACCGGACGCCCGCGCGGTGGATTCCGGTTCACCCCGCACCCGATGACCTTCGCGACCGCCATCGAGGTCACGCTGCCCTACGATCCGGCGCTCATCCCGGCCGATTTCACTCCTCAGGACGTGTACTCCTACTTCTACAACGACGTCGCCGCCTGCTGGCAGGCACTGGAACGGGTGTCCGTGGACGAGGTGAACCACACGGTGACCTCGTTGACCGACCACTTCACCGACATGATCAATGCGACGGTCACGGTGCCGGAGCATCCGGAGAACGTGTCGTTCAACCCGAACCAGATCAAGGGGATCCAGGCCGCGACCCCCAGCTCCGGCGTCACGCTGATGGCTCCGCCGCACGCCGACAACCAGGGCGGGAACCAGCTCAGCTTCCCGATCGAAGTGCCGCCCGGCCGCGCCGGCCTGCAGCCCCGCCTCGGCATCGCCTACAACTCCGCCTCGGCCGGCGGGTGGTTGGGAGTCGGGTGGGATCTGGCCACCCCCGCCATCATGATCGATACCCGGTGGGGTGTGCCGCGCTACCACCCGGGCCAAGAAACGGAAACCTATCTGCTCAACGGCGAACAGCTCAGCCCGGTCGCCAACCGCGGGACGCCGCAGCCACGTACCGCCGAGAAGGTGTTCCACACCCGGGTCGAGGGCTCCTTCGCGCGCATCGTCCGGCACGGCGACGGCCCGAAGACGTACACCTGGGAGGTCACCGACAAGTCCGGTATCCGGTCGTTCTACGGTGCGCTGCCGGCCGCCGGCGTCCCGGATCCGGACGCCACGCTGGCCGACCAGTCCGGCAACGTGTTCCTGTGGGCGCTGCGGGAGGTCCGCGACCCGCACGGGAACTTCGTGCGGTACCACCACGCCCGGGTCGACGACACCGGCGTGCCCGGCGGCACCGAGCCCGGCCGCAACCTCTACCCGCGCCGGGTCACCTGGACCGGAAGCGGCAGCACCGAGGGCCGGTACGCGGTCGCCTTCGTCCGCGACCGTGAGCGGGCCGAACCCGCGCGGTTGGACACGTCCATCGACGCCCGGGGCGGGTTCAAGCGGGTGACCGCCGACCTGCTGCGCCGGGTCGACGTGACGCTGGACGGCGACCTGATCCGCCGGTACGAGCTGGCGTACACGAGGGGCGCGTTCGGCAAGACCCTGCTGCGCTCGATCGCCCAACTCGACGCGAACGCGGCGCCGTTGTCCAGGCACACGTTTGACTACTTCGACGACATCCGCGACGCGCAGGGCAACTACCAGGCGTTCAGCCCGGTGCCGTGGACCTCACCGGCTGACAACCTGAGCAATCCCGCGCTCAACCTCACCCCGGACCAGCTCGGCAACGCCAGCGCGCTGAACGCGAACACGAGCACCTCCGCCGGAGGGCACCTCTATGTCGGCGTGGGCTCGTCGCCGAGCAAGTCGGGCTCGGTGGGGCTGAAGGCCGGGTACAGCCGGGGTACGAGCGACGGTCTGCTCGCACTGGTCGATGTGGACGGTGACAGCCTGCCGGACAAGGTCTTCCGCAGCGGCGGCACGGTCCGGTACCGCAAGAACCTGTCCGGGCCGCACGGGCAGCCGCGCTTCGCCGACCAGTCCCAACCGCTGGCCCTGCCCGCCATCCAGGCGGAGAGCAGCAACAGCCTGACGCTGGGCATCGAGGCCTACCCCGGTGGGGTCGCGGCGCAACTGGACTACGTCAACACGTTCGCCACCACCAGCCGGTACTTCAGCGACGTCAACGCGGACGGGATCAGCGACCTGGTTACCGGCTCCACCGTGCTGTTCGGCAGGATCGGGGCGGGCGGCGTACCGGTCTACGGCATCAGCGCCGACACGCCGGTACCGGTCAGCGCCGGGCAGGTCGACACCGACCTGTTCGACGACTTCGCCGACGACCGGGAACGGCTGATCGACTCCTTCCCGTTGCTGGACAGCGTCCGCCGGTGGGTGGCACCGTTCGACGGGGTCGTCCGGATCACCGGTCCGGTGCGGCTGGCCGCGGGGACGGCCGCCGCGCGGGCGTCGTCGCCGACCGCCGACGGCGTGCGGGTCGCGATCCAGCACGAGGACGCCGAGCTGTGGTCCGCGCTGATCGACCCGCAGGACAACACCGAGCACGCTCCGGGCAACGTGGTGTCGGTGACCGTGCAGCGCGGTGACCGGCTGTACTTCCGGGTGCAGTCGCGCTTCGACGGCGCCCTCGACGAGGTGTCCTGGGACCCCGCCGTCAGCTACCTCGACGTACCCGGTCCGCTGGACGTCAACGGCCTGCCCGCCTACCGCTTCCAGGCGTCGCGCGACTTCACGCTGGGCGGGCGGGACGTCACGGTGAAGGCGCCGCTGACCGGGACGCTGCACCTCTCCGGCGACCTGACGAAGTCCGCTGCCACCACCGACGACGTCACCGTGGTCATCACCCGCGACGGTACGCCCGTGCTGGAACAGACGCTGGCCGCCGGTTCCACCGGTACGGTGCCGGTGAGCCTCGACATCACCGTCCAACAGGGACAGACGCTGGGCTGGCTGGTACGGGTCGACTCGCCGATCGACGTCGACACCATCTCCTGGGTCCCGCGGGCCTTCTACACCGCCGCCGACGGGGTCGCGCGGGTCACCGACGACCAGGGCAATCCGCTCATCGACGTGTTCCCGCCGTACCATCTGGACATCTACCCGGTGCACGGGCTGACCGCCCCGCAGGGCTTCTACGACGTACCCGACGACGGCGACCTGACCGTGGCCCCGGCCCTGCTGTTCGACTTCGACGGCGGGACACCGACCGCCTCGGTCACCTTCACGGTCAAGCGGCGCGGCGCCCTGCTGGCCAAGCGCACCTTCCACATCGTCGCGGGTGCGGTGAGCTCGCCCGGTCCGTTCACCATCGCGGTGGACGGCGACGACGAACTCTTCTTCGACTTCAGCACGTCCGACCCGACACTGCGCGAGTTCCTGATCGGCCGCACGGTGAACGTGACGTTCGGATCGAACGGCACGACCGAACCGGCCGCGAACGCGTTCCACAGCACCGCTGGGGAGGGTGCCTTCCCGCAGCCGTACCGGGGGTGGGGCGCGATCGGGTACAACGGCAACCGGGGCCGGGCGGACCAGCCGATCGTGCAGGACGACCTCGTGATCGACGACAGCTACGCCGACCAGTTGCCGGACAGCGTGGACCCGCAGGGCCAGCAGGGCCCGTTCGGCCAGGACCCGCGGATCGACCCGCCGAAGGTGGTCCCGTTCTCCCCGTCGCCGCGGCACGGCCGGTGGGGCGCGGGAGAGCTGTCCTGGGTGGCCCGCGCCGCGGTCAGCAGCTCGCGGCTGGGCGCGGACTCGATCGACCTGCCCGACCCGGACGACCTGGCCGGAGCCACCGCCGTACCGCGGCTGGCCCGTGCCGAACAGGTATCGCTCACCGGCGGTGTGGGTGGCCCGGTCGGGTCGGTCGGCGGCAGCATCGCCACCGGCGACAGCACCGGCCAGGTGGACTTCGTGGACATGAACGGCGACGGCTTCCCTGACGTGGTCACCACCGGTGGCATCCAGTACACCGATCCGACCGGCGGGTTGGGGGACAGCCGGGGGACGCTGCCCGACGGCGCGGTGCGCCGGAGCACCAACGTGTCCGGCAACGCCAACGCCGGTAGCGCGGCGCGCACCATCACGACCGGGCGGGGGCACGCCGGCCCGCCGGGACACGTACCGGCGAACACCGCGGAGTCCGGCAACGACATGCCGCCGCTGGGCGTCGGCGGCTCCATCGGCGGCAGCAGTTCGGACGGACGGTTCGACCTGCTGGACGTCAACGGCGACGGGCTTCCCGACCGGGTGTACCACGACGGCAGGGTGGCCCTGAACCTCGGCTACCGGTTCGGCACGGCCGAGCCGTGGCGCAACCCGGCGCCGCTCAACGACGGCACCGGCACCAACTCGGGCCTGAACCTCGGCTTCAACACCGACTTCTACGGCTTCGCCGGCGGCGCCTCGTACCACGAGAGCCGTACGTCGACCGCCGGCACCCTGCTGGACATGAACGGCGACGGCCTGCTGGACCGGGTCTTCGCCGGCAACCCCATCACCGTCGGCCTGAACACCGGCAACGGGTTCGAGCCCCCGGTTCAGTTCCGGGGTAGCCTCGCGGAGATCAACGGCGACCGGACCGCGGCGTTCGGCGGCGGCGCGTACTTCACCTTCTCCCTCTGCTTCCTCTTCGCCTGCGTGATCATCAACCCCGGCGCGCACGTCTCCACCGGCGTCGGCCGTACCGAGCAGGCCCTGCGCGACCTCAACGGCGACGGGTTCGCCGACCACCTGTCGTCCACCCGCGACGACCGGCTCGTGGTGGCACAGAACCGTACCGGACGGACCAACCTGCTGCGTACCGTGAGCCGTCCGCTCGGCGGCCGGATGGACTTCGACTACCAGCGCGACGGCAACACGTACGGGCAGCCGCAGTCGCGGTTCGTGCTCTCCCGCGTCGCCGTCCACGATGGACACCCCGGCGACGGGGAGGACGTGCAGCTCGTCACCTACGAGTACGCCGGCGGCGTCTACGACCGGCTGGAGCGGGAGTTCACCGGGTACGCGACCGTGGTCGAACGGCACCGCGACCCGGCCGCGGGCGAGGCCGTCACCCGGAGCCTCACCCGGGAGTACCGTACCGACGGCCACTACACCCGCGGGTTGCTGACGCGGGAGACCACCGCCGACGCGGCCGGCCGGCCGTTCACCCGGACCGTGCAGGACTACGCGTTCCGCGATGTCGACAACCCGCAGGCGCCCGCCGACCTCACCAGCACCACCGCCACCGTCTTCCCGCAGCTGGTCCGCACCGAGCGGCACTTCTTCGAGGGCCAGGCCAACCCGGGGAAGACCACGTTCACCACGATGGAGTACGACCTGGTCGGCAACCTGACCAGATCGTTCGACGCGGGCGACGACGGTACCGCCGACGATGTGGACACCCGAATCGGGCACACCCTCGACGACGCGGCGTGCCAGGCGTCGTACATCGTCGGCGTCCCGAACCGGATCGACGTGTCCGGCGGTGGCGTGTTGATGCGGCGCCGGGAGTCCACAGTAGACTGCGCCACCGGAGACGTCATGCAGGTCCGGGCACGGCTCGCCAACGGCGAGAGCGCCACCACGGACCTGGGGTACTTCGCCAACGGCAACCTGCGCTCGGTCACCGGGCCGGCGAACGCGACCAACCAGCGGTACCGGCTGGACTTCGGGTACGACACGGTCGTGGACACCCACGTCGAGTCGGTCACCGACAGCTTCGGCTACCAGTCCCGCTCCACCCATGACGTCCGGTTCGGGCTCGTGATCACCAGCACCGACATCAATCAGCAGGTCGTGCGTAACAGCTACGACGCGGCCGGACGGCTGGCAACGGTCACCGGCCCGTACGAGGCACCGGAGAACCGGGCGACGATCGCCTTCGAGTACCACCCGGACGCCGCCGTGCCCCACGCGGTGACCCGGCATGTCGACCGGCAGGCCGACGGCACGGTCGCCACCGACACGATCGACACGGTCACCTTCGTCGACGGGCTGGGGCGCACGATCCAGACCAAGATGGACGCCAGCGTGTCCACCGGTACGGACGATCCGCCCGCGACCGTCATGGTGGTGTCCGGGCGGCTCGTCCACGACCACCTCGGCCGGGTGGTCAAGGCGTACTTCCCGGTCACCGAGCCGAAGGGGCCGGCCAACACCACGTTCAACCCGGCCTTCGACACGGTGACGCCGACCACGACGACGTACGACGTGCTCGACCGCGTCACCCGTACCGTCATGCCGGATGGCACCGCCACCACCACCTCGTACGGGTTCGGCCCGGACCGTTCGGGGGTCACCCGGTTCGAGACCGTCGACACCGACGCCAACGGCAAATCGGTCCGCAGCTATCTCGATGTCCAGGGCCGGGTCACCGCCGTCAAGGAGTTCAACCCGGCGGGCGGCCAGCCGGTGATCTGGACCAGCTTCCGGCACGACGCGTTGGGGGAGCGGACCGCCATCGTCGACGACCACAACAACACCACGACGATGGCCTACGACAACCTCGGGCGCCGCACCAGCGTGGTCAGCCCGGACGCGGGCCGCACCGACACGGTGTACGACCTCGCCGGCAACATGGTCAAGACGATCACCGCGAAGCTCGCGGCGCAGCAGCAGGCGATCGAGTACGACTACGACTTCAACCGGCTGACCCGGATCCGGTACCCGGTCTTCCCCGGCAACAACGTCACCTACACCTACGGCGGCCCGGGCGCGCCGGACAACGGCGCCAACCGGGTCACCGGCATCGTCGACGGCGCGGGCACGGTGGCACGCAGGTACGGGCCGCTCGGCGAGATCGTCACGGAGACCCGGAGCGGGACCGCCCAGGGCAGCCACACGTTCAGCTACACCACGCAGTACCGGTACGACACCTGGAACCGGCTGCTGTCCATGACGTACCCGGACGGAGAGGTGCTGTCCTACCACTACGACAGCGGTGGGCAGGTGGACCGGGCGACCGGTGTCAAGGGCGCGACCACCTACCCGTACCTGACCCGCCTGGAGTACGACAAGTTCGGCCAGCGGGCGCTCGTGGACACCGGGAACGGCACCCGCACCCGGTACACCTACGACACGACCAACCAGCGGATGACCAACATGAAGGCCAACCTGGTCCAGGGGTACGTCTTCCAGAACCTCGACTACTCCTACGACGCCGTCGGCAACGTCACGTCGATCCACAACGACACCGTCGCGCCCGGCGACCCGGACGTGGGAACGCAGGTCGGTGGTCCCAGCATGGAAACGTTCACGTACGACGACCTGTACCGGCTGGTCCACGCCGAGGGCAGCTACGCGCCGCGCACGCCACGGATCGACCGGTACCGCCAGGACGTCAGCTACGACAGCATCAGCAACATCACCGCCAAGACCCAGGTGCACGAGCTGGTCTCGGGCGGCAACACCACAGTGGACGACAAGCTCAGCTACACCAACGGGTACGCCTACTCCGGCCCCCGTCCGCACGCGGCCACCACCATCGGGATCCACACTTTCGGCTACGACGCGAACGGCAACCAGATCAGCCGTAACCAGCAACCACAACCGAAACGGCAGATGATCTGGGACGAGGAGAACCGGCTGGCGTGCAGCCACGAGAACGTGCAGAGCACCGACCTGCCGCAGACGCCCGCGTCGTGCGACAACGCGGGCGGAACCCCGAACAACGCCCGCTACTTCTACGACGACCAGGGCAACCGCGTCGTCAAGGACGGCGCCCAGTTCCACATCTACCCGAACCAGAACTTCTCCACCCGCGGCAACTCCGAGTTCAAGCACGTCTACATCGGCACCACCAAGATTGTCACCAAGACCGTCGAGCCGGCCAACCGCGTCGAGGACCGCCAGTTCTACTCCCACGGCGATCACCTCGGCTCCACCGGCTTCGTCACCGGTACCGACGGCGGCCTCGCCGAACACCTGAAGTACTTCCCGGGCGGCGAGACCTGGGTCAGCGAGCATCCCTCGCAGCCCCGGCCGCAGCAGTACACCGGCAAGGATTTCGACCCCGAGACGAAGCTGTACTACTTCGGTGCCCGCTACTACGACCCGCGTACCCAGGCATGGCAGAGTCCTGACCCGGCGCTGCCCGACTCCGCGCGCGGCTCGAAGGACCTGTCGACGTACCTGTACGCGGCGGCCAATCCGATGAGGTACAACGACCCGGACGGTCGCTGCCCGGTCGCCAGCGCCTCGTCCGCCGAGGAGGAGACCAGCGTCTTCGTCGGACCGGTGTGTACCCCGGAGACGACGATGGAGGAGGAGTTCGAGGACGCCGACGCGTACGAGCACGGGGATTACGTCGCCGCGGGCACCACCGCCGCCGGTGGGGCCGCCGGGGGTGGCGCCGGCCGGCCCGGCCGGATCCGGACCTGGTTCAACCGGAGCCTGATCAAGCAGTTGTTCAGCAAGACGCTGGAGGTTGGTGGCCCGGACGGCGGTGGGCTCACGCGGACCTACGACAAGACCGGCTCGGTCCGCCAGGTCACCACGAAGCAGGCCATGGAGGCGGTCGTGGAGGAGGCCAAGCCCGGGGGTAAGCCCAAGGGTGGCGCCAGCGCCCGGGTCGGCCCCAGCGGCGTGCTGTTCATCCTCGGCGTCGTGCTCGGCCTGAAGGCGGACTACGACACCTACGAGGAGGCCAAGGCCAACGGACGCACGTACAGCGAGGAGATCGAGCACAGGAGGAACTCCGGCCGCAAGACCATCATGGTGTGGCCGTTCCCGGGGCTCGTGCTGCCGGGCAACGAGGCGTGCGAAACCCCGGACTGCATCATCTGACCTACCGGCGGGGTGGCCGGTCGCGACCGGCCACCCCGCGCGTGCGCGACCGCACCCAATGTCCGGGGTCCGACTGTCCCGGTGACGTTCGACGATGCGTCGATATTCTTGGCGCACACTTCGCGATCACCACGGGGCGGACCACGTGCAGGTACGGCTTCTCGGCCCGGTCGACGTGACCGTCGACGGCGTGGCGCGGCCGATCCCGGGCCTGCGCCGCAAAGCCGTGCTCGCCATGCTCGCGCTGACCCCGGGTGAGATCGTGAGCACCGACCGCCTGATCGACGTCGTCTGGAGCGACAGACCGTCGTCGGCCGCTCCGAACAGCCTGCCGGCCCACGTGTCGTACCTGCGTGGCGCGCTCGGCGCCCGGACCGCGATCGTGGCCCGCCCGCCCGGGTACGTCCTGGACATCGGGGCCGAGGCCACCGACCTCCAGGTCGCCGAGCGACTGATCCGCCAGGGCAGGCAGTCGACGGATCCGGGGCAGAGCGCGTCGCTGCTCCGGGCCGCTCTTGCCCGCTGGCGAGGTAGGCCGCTGGTCGACGTCGCCGGGCTGCCCTGGCTGGCGGAGCAGGCCGAGCGCCTGACCGTCATCCACCTGGAAGCCGTGGAGGCTCTCGTCGACGCCCGGTTGGCACTCGGCGAGCACGCGCAGCTCCTGGCGGAGCTGGACGGGCTGATCGGGCAGTACCCGTTCCGCGAGCACGTGCACGGCCAGCTGATGGTCGCGCTGTACCGGGCCGGCCGGCAGGCCGACGCGCTCGCCGCGTACCAGAGGCTGCGCCGCAACCTCCGCGATGAGCTGGGAATCGAACCTGGGCCGGCGCTGCGGGACCTGGAAGCGGCCATCCTGCGGCAGGACGCCGCCCTCCATCCACACTCGACGGTCACCGCCGCGCCCCGTCCGCCGGCCGACAGCGCGGTAGCGCCGGTACCGGCGCAGCTTCCGGCGACCGTCGACGGGTTCGTGGGACGGGAGGCCCAACTCGACCAACTGGACGCGTTCCTCGCGACATCCCGGGACGGCGGCTCCCCGACGCTGATCATCGCGGCGATCGGCGGTACCGCCGGGGTGGGAAAGACCTCCCTGGCCGTGCACTGGGGTCGGCGGGTGCGGGACCACTTCCCCGACGGTCAGCTGTACCTCAACCTGCGCGGCTACGCCACCAGGCCGCCGGTGCAGCCCGGGCAGGCCCTGGCACAGTTCCTGCACGGGTTGGGCGTGCCGGCCGAGCGGGTCCCCGCCGACGTGGACGAGGCCGCCGCGATGTACCGGACGCTGCTCGCGGACCGGCGGATACTGATCATCCTGGACAACGCCGCCAGCCCGGAGCAGGTTCGTCCGCTGCTGCCCGGCAGCCCGCACTGTGTCGTGCTGGTGACCAGCCGGGACCGCCTCGGCGGCCTGGTCGTGAGCGAGGGTGCCCGGCTGCTGACCCTTGACGTCCTCCCGCCTGACGAGGCACACGCCCTGCTGAGCGGGATTCTCGGTCCGGAGCGGGTGCAGGCCGAACCGCAAGCGGCGTCGGACCTGGCCCGGATGTGCGGCTTCCTGCCTCTGGCCCTGCGTATCGCCGCCGCTAACCTGGTCATGCGACCCGGCGCCAGCATCGCCCAGCACGTCGCCGACCTGCGCGGGGACAACCGCCTCGCCGCGCTGCGGATCGACGGGGACGAGCAGTCGGCGGTGCGCGCCGCCTTCGACCTGTCGTACGCGACCCTCAAGCCCGACGAGAGGCGCTTGTTCCGCCTGTTGGGCCTGATCCCCGGCGTGGACGTCGACGGCGCGGCTGCCGCCGCCATCGCCGGTACGAGCATGGGACAGATCCGCCGGATACTTGGTCGCCTCGTCGACGGGCATCTGGTCGACGAGTCCGCCACCGGCCGGTTCACCCTGCACGATCTGCTGCGGCTCTACGCGCGGTCGCTCGCCGACGCCGAGGACGGCCCGCGTGAGATCACCGCCGCCAAGGAGCGGCTGTGCGCGTTCTACCTCACCGGTACCGAGACCGCGGCCGATCTGCTCTACCCGGAGACGATCCGGTTGCCGGCGCGGCCCACCCTGCCCGGGCCGCGGACCGGGCCGGCGTTCGCCGACCACGAGCAGGCGCTCGCGTGGTTGGACGCGGAGCGGACGAACCTCGTCGCGCTGATCAACGAGACCACCGAACACGGCCCGCGGCCGACCGCGTGGCACCTCGCGGACAACCTTCGTGGCTACTTCTACCTGCGCCGCCATGCCGGCGACTGGCTGGCCGTGGCAACCGACGCGTTGCGCGCCGCCGGGAGGCAACCGGGACCGATGGCCGCCGCACATCTGAGCCGCGGAGTCGCATTCAACATGCAGGGGCGCAGCGATCCCGCCATCGACGACTTCACCGCCGCGCTGTCCCTCGCCGAGCAGGCCGGATGGTTGGAAGGACAGGCCGCGGCACTGAACAATCTGGGCACGGTCTACTCCCACACGGGACGCCACCGGCAGGCGGCCGAACACTACACGCAGACTGTCGCCGTCCACGAGCGGACCGGCCGCCTGGTCGGTCAGGCGGTCGCTCTGGACAACCTGGGGGTCGTGCGCCGCGAACTGGGCGAGCTGGAGTCCGCCGCCGGCCTGCACCTGAAGGCGATCGCCCTGTACCGGCAGGCAGGGTTGCCGTTCAGTCATGCCACCGCACTGGCCAACCTCGCCGGCGTCCATCACGATCTCGGCCTGCTCGACGACGCCCTCGACCGCTACACACAGGCCCTGGCCATGCACCGGCAGACGGGTAACCGGGACCGCGAGGCGATCTGCCTGCTCGGCATCGCCAACGCTCATCGTGCCGCCGGTCGCCACCACCAGGCACTGAGACCTGCCGAGGATGCGTTCGAGCTCGCACGCGAGATCGGCGACCGGCGCACCGAGGCGTTTGCCGCGATGACGCTCGGCACCATCGACGACAGCCTTGGCCGGCATCAGTCCGGCCTCGGACACCACCGGCACGCGCAGCGCCTGGCCGGTGCGACGGGCAGCCGCTATATCCAGGCCAAGGCGCTCGTCGGCGTCGCTGGAGCGCAGGTGCGGCTCGATCGCGCCGACGAGGCCCTCGCCACCGTCCTGGTGGCCCTCGCCATCATTCGCAGCAACGGGTATCGCGCACTGGAGGTCGACGCCTTGACCGTCCTCGCCGAGATCCATACCGTGCGTGGACGGCCCGACGAAGCGACCATCTCCGCCCGCAACGCGCTCACCCTCGGCGAACAGATCGGGTACGACCCGGGCCGCCCCCGTCAGCCACGCAACCGCCGGGTCGCGCTCCGCCGTACCGAGGTTGTCCAGGCGGCACGCGGCTGACCTGGTACCGCTCCGAAGGGTCTCTTTGGGTTCTCGCCAGAACTCGGCGATCAATCGATGCGCAGCCGAACCGCGGCCGGGTCTACGGTCCTGATGCCGAAGGCAGTGTGCACTTCGAGCACGCAACGGAACGGGTTCACCCCGGTCGCTCGGCCACCAAGCCCCCGTTCCGGCGGCGCCGGAGGCGGGATCGGCCGAGCATGCCGGCGCCGTCGACGTGGTGCCAACGGAGCCGCCCCGGCACCGGGCGGATCCCAGGTTCATTGACCCGCTCGAATATTTGATCTATTCTGCGCCGGGGAGTATCCGACGTGGAAATGATCGACGCGTTCTGCCACACCATGCCGCGGCCGTACTACGACCGCTTCTTCGCGCTGGAGACGACTCCGGCGGCCGCGAACATTCGCCGCCGTGTCTCGCGGATCCCGTCGCTGGTCGATCTGGATGTGCGGTTCCGGCAGATGGACGAGTTCGGCGATTACCGGCAGGTGATCAACATCTGTGCACCGCCGGTCGAAGACCTAGGTTCGCCGGAGATCTCCACCGAGCTCGCCCGGGTCGGCAACGAGGCCCTCGCGGAGTTGGTTGCCCGATACCCGGACCGCTTCGCGGGCTTCATGGCGTGCGTGCCGATGGACGACATCGAGGCCTCCGTGTCCGAAGTGGACTATGCGTGCAAGCAGCTCGGCGCGCTGGGCGTACAGATTTACACGCACGTGCACGGGCACCCGATGGACGAGGAGCGCTTCGAGCCGTTCTACCGGAAGATGGCCGAACTGGACCGGCTCATCCAGGTCCACCCGTGCCGCAGTGCCGAGTGGCCGGACTATCCGACCGAGCGCCGGTCGAAGTACGAAATCTGGTGGGTGTTCGGCTGGGAGTACGACCTGTCAGCGTTCATGTCCCGGATCGTGTTCGGCGGTGTGCTCGAGCGCTATCCGGAGCTGAAGTTCCTCATCCACCACGGTGGAAGCATGGTGCCGCACTTCGCCGGCCGCGTTGGCCCCGGCTGGGACCAGCTCGGCGAGCGAACCCCGGACGACCAGCGGGATCTGGTCGAGGGGTACCCGCTGAGCAGGAGACCGCTGGATTACTTCCGGATGTTCTACGCCGACACGGCCCTGTTCGGCGCGGCGCACGCGGTGCGCTGCGCGATCGACTTCTTCGGTGCGGACCACGTGCTGTTCGGCTCGGACAGCCCGTTCGATCCCGAGAAGGGCCCGGGCTACATCCGGGCCACGATCGCGAACCTCAACGAGATCGGGCTCAGCGACACCGAACGCGGCACGACTTCCACGGCAACGCCCGCCGGCTGTTGGAGTTGTAGCCGAGATCGGAGACTTCGATGGTTCCGCGAAAGACCGTGGCGTTGCTCGCCGCCACGCTGGCCACCGTCGCCGGTTGCGGCTCGGGCGGCAGCCAGGCACCCGGCGCCAGCGGACCATCGGGGCCGGACAAGGCCAACCCGGTCACCATCCGGGTCGGTGACGTCGAGGGCGCGCCCGCGTCGTTCCTGGCGTTCGGCGTCCAGAAGGGCTTCTTCCGCGATCGCGGGCTCGATGTGCAGGTCGTCCTGCAGCAGGGTGGCGCAGCGATCATTCCCGGACTCGTCTCCGGCGACCTGCAGATCGGTGGATCGAACGCGGTGTCGATGCTGGTCGCCCGGGACCGTGGGCTCAAGGTTCAGATCATCGCGCCCGGGACGTCGGTCGGCGCCGATCCCGACAAGGACTTCTCCGCGGTCATCGTCGCGGCCGACAGCCCGATCGCATCGGCCCGGGATCTGGTCGGCAAGAAGATCGGGGTGAACACGTTCAAGAACGTCAACGACATCGTCATCAAGAGCTACCTGGAGAGTCAGGGCGCGGACATATCGGCGCTGAGGTTCCTCGAGCTGCCGTTCCCCTCGATGGTCGCGGCCGTGGCCCAGCACCAGGTCGACGCCGCGCTGGTCATCGAGCCGTTCGCGACCACCGCACAGAGCCAGGGCGCGCGGGTGCTGTTCCGGCCGTACGTGAGCGCGAAGGCCAACCTCGCGATCGGGACCTACTCGGCGGCCGAGGAGTACATACGGCAGAACCCTGCCGTGGTGAAGGCGTTCCGGGAGGCGGCTGCGCAGACCGCGGGTTACATCACCGAGCACCCCGACGAGTACCGCGGTCAGCTGCCCACGATCGCCAAGCTCGCACCGGAGCTGGCGCCAAAAGTGAACATCCCGGTGTGGGGCCCGCGGGTCGACATGGAGTCGCTGGAGTTCTTCGCCGACCGGATGGTCCGTTACGGACTGGTCCAGACCAAGCCGGATGTGCGGGCTGCGGTCGCCGGCTGACCATTCTTTCCAACAGCCACGACCGTCAGGTGTCACCGCACGGTGCGCCCGCCGGGCTTGGCGGGGTCCCGCCGGATCTCACGCAGGACGCCGTGCCGGCGCAGTGCCCATGCGAGGCGCCGGATGCTGCGATGCCATACGAAAAGTACGACGGCCCGGCGTACCAGCGCCCACCGGTTCCCGCTGAACTGGTTCTCCGCTGCCTGCCAGATCCGCTCGCGCACCTTCGGACTGTCGAGCGCGGCCCGCACCTCGCGCCGCACCTCGGGATCCTCGGCCGCCGAACCGATGGCGGCTGCCAACGCCGGGCGGTCCACCATGGACTCCGCCACTGCGGCGACCAGGGGCCGGCGTACCCCGTCCAGCTCCAGCAGCTGCAACACGGCTTCGCGGATCTCGGTGGTGTCCAGCGCGGACCGCAGCAGGCGCAGCAGGCTGCGCTCGACCTCGTGGTCGTGGTCGGGTACGGACAGCACCGCCAGCAGCGCCGTCACCTCGTCGAGGTCGATGAAGCGTTGTAGCCCGGTGCGGAACTCCGGAAGTTCCCAGGCGACCAGTAGACCCTTGACGAGGTTGCGGTTCATGGGCTATCCGCTACCCGGAAACGGCGATTCGCGAAACGTTTGTGGGCTGTCCAGGCTGTCCAGGCTGTCCCGGGCCGGCCCGCAAGCGTTGATGACGACCGATCACACCAATCCACCCACGCGCCCCGATCGCCAGGTCCGTGCGATCATGCGCGGATGACGGCATGGCAGGACGTCGAACAGACAGAGCCGGTGTTCGCGCAGCGCGTGCGGGCGCTGTTCGATGCCCACAGGCACAAAACGATTGCCACGTTGCGCGCCGACGGGTCACCGCGGATCTCCGGTATCGAGGCGGTCTTCGAGGACGGCGAGCTGGTCTTTGGCTCGATGCCCAACGCGCGCAAGGGTGCGGATCTGCGTCGGGATCCGCGATTCGCGCTGCACAGCGCCACTGTCGACCCGGTCGAGGGTTCCGAGGCGCAGTGGCCAGGCGAAGCGAAGATCGCCGGCCGGGCGATCGCGGCTGCACCGGTCACGGACAGACAGGACGGCGACCGCTTCCGCGCCGACATCGCCGAGGTCGTGCACACCCACCTCAACGAGGAGGCCACGATGCTCGTCGTCGAGTGGTGGACGCCCACGCACGGGCTGCGAAGGATCGATCGCGAGTGACCCAGATGCGGGTACGACACCGTCCCGGCGTTGGCTGGCTCGGCTCGGTACCGTGATCGAACGGTCTCCTTTCGGCGTGCGCCTGTGGCGGCTCTTGTCCCACCGTCGGCCGTCATACAAGAGGTCAATCGAGTACATGGTGGCCACACTTCAGCGGAAGTCCGGCGTTTCGGTCTCCGAGCTCAACGCCGTGATCGAGGGTACCGAGCCGAGCCCAGAGATTGTCCGACAGTTGGGGCCGGCGCTGGGCATCCACGCCGCCGACATGTTCGTCATCGCCGGGCTGCCCGTGCCGCACGACTTGGCCTCGGCGTGGCCCACGTCGCCGTGGAACGTGGGTTCGATCGTCCAAGAGGCTGTGCGGATGACGCCCCAGCAACGCGGTCGCCTGGACGAACTGATCCGGTCCCTGCCCGTGGAACCCTGGGCCGAAGCCACCTCGACCGACGACCACCCCGAGGGGCCTGGAGCCTTGATGCTACGTCTGCTGCGAAACCGCAACATTGGCCAACATGGTCGCGCTCGCCGGCGTCGGCCCGGAGATCAAACGAGCCGGATTACGTCCGTGCCGGTGAAGACGCGACCGTCGGTGAGGTATCCGCTGACCGTAAGCTCCACTGTGCCTGCATAGCCGGCCAGCCGCGTCGACAGCGCTGCGCCGTCGAACACCGCCCACAGCCGGTTGTCGTTGTTGGTCCGCACCAGGCTGGCCCCGACCAGCGCGCCGTCGAGGAGGATCCGGACGGTGTCGACGGCCACCGTGGACGCGTCCTCGCCGGCCGGTAAGGCGATGTTGGCGGTCGCGGTCGGCAACCAGACGCCACCCGGTCGCCACCCGGCCGGGACGAACTGGACCGAGCAGATGAGCGGCGGACCGGTGCGGATGTGCGGCTGGGCCGGCCGGTCCATGCCGGTGCCGAGGTAGTACGAGGGGTGCGGCGGCTGGTTGTACCCGACGTTCTGCCAGGCGACCGCGAGCCGGTACTGGGGGTCGTGCATGAGCGTGGTGAACCGGTACGGCGACGGGTGCGGCGTGGCGTACACCCGCAGTGCGCTGCTGTCCGCCGTCCGCCAGATCGCCTCTTCCCGCCAGTCGCCCAGCAGATCGGCCTGCAGGCTCGGGTTGCCCTTCGTGCCGTTGTCGGCCAGCGTGCCGGTCGCGGTCAACAGGTTGACCGTGCGGGCGGCCAGCGGATCCCACTTGCCGATCGTGCCGACGCCGACCTGGTCCTGGGGCGACCAGTCGTGGTCGAGGATCTCCCGCTGCAGGTCCCCGTCCCACCAGATGACGAAGTTGGCCGCGGGGATGGTCGTCGAGACCAGTTCGCCGGTAGCCGTGTGCAGGCCGCCGGTGGCGCTGTTGAACTCGCCGTCGACCGCCCACGCCTCGGCGCCGAGGTGACGAGGGTCTACGTCGGCCGCGGCTCCCCGGCCGGTGTCCCGCCCGGTGAACACGCCCCAGTGGACCGCGCCGGTCGCCGCGTCGTGCATCTCGTAGCCGTAGGTCGCGTCTTCGCGTTCGTGTACCCCGAACACCTCGAGTCCGGGGCGGGCCGGATTCAGGTCACCGACGTGCAGGGCGTCGCCGTGGCCCAGGCCGGTGGCGTACCGCGGGCTGCCGTCGTCGTCGACCACCAGGGAGCCGTACACGATCTCGTCGCGGCCGTCGGCGTCCAGGTCGGCCGCCGAGAGTTGATGGTTGCCCTCTCCTTCGTATACCTCACCGGCGATGTCACTGTCGAAGGTCCACCGCTTGGTCAGGTGGCCGTCGCGCCAGTCGTAGGCGACCAGCACCGTGCGGGTGTAGTAGCCGCGGGCCATGACGAAGCTGGGACGCTCGCCGTCCAGGTAGGCGACTCCGGCGAGGAACCGGTCGACCCGGTTGCCGTTGCAGTCGCCCCAGTCGCAGACGGTGCCCCGCGACGGCTCGTAGTCGGTCGTGGCGAGCGCCGTCCCGGTACGCCCGTCGAACACGGTAAGGAACTCCGGTCCCGTCAGCACGAAGCCGGCGGAGTTGCGGTGGTCGGCGGCCGGATCGCCGATGGCCGCCCCACGCCCGTCCACCGTGCCGTCGGCGGTCTTCGCGACAAGCTCCGCCCGCCCGTCCCCATCGAGGTCGTACACCAGGAACTGGGTGTAGTGCGCGCCGGCACGCACGTTGCGGCCCATCGCGATGCGCCACAGCCGGGTGCCGTCGAGTCTGTAGGCGTCGAGGAACACCTCACCGGTGTATCCACTCTGCGAATTGTCGCGCGAGTTCGACGGATCCCACTTGAGCACGATCTCGTACTGGCCGTCGCCGTCCAGGTCGCCCACGCTGGCGTCGTTGGCCTGGTAGGTGTACGCCACGCCGTCCGGTGTGGAACCACCCGCCGGGCGCTGCAACGGGACATCCAGATGACCGGCGCTCCACGGCGTGACGGCCGCGGACCGGGTGCCCTCCCTTCCGGTTACGACCGGAGCCACCGTGTACGAGGAGGCCGCAACGCCCTGTGTGTCAAGGAAGTTAGTCGCATCGGTCAGCGGTGCACTGTTGAGCCTGACCCCGTCGCGGTACAGGTTGAACCCGACCCCGGCCGGATCGGTGCCGAGCATCCGCCAGCTCACGAGCATCCCGTCCGGGGTCGGTAGCGCCAGCACGCCACGGTCGAGCCGCTCCATGTGACGGAGGGGACGGTACGTGATCGGCGACTTGACCGCCGGCGCCGGCTCGGACAACCCGCCCAGCCCGACCGCATGTACGCGGTAGTAGCGGTTGGCGGCGGGCACGGCGTCGTCGGTGTGACTCGACGCGGTCACCGTGGCGAGCTTGCGGAACGGGCCGGTGGGTGCCTCGGCGCGGTAGACGTAGTACGCCACCGCGTCGGTGACCTTCTTCCACGTCAACGTGACCGACCGGGTCGTCGTGGCCGCCAGCCCGAAGTCCCGCGGCGTCGCGGGTGGGGCCAGGGACTCGTCGTGCACCACCACGGTCAGTGGCGCGGAGCGCTTCGACTCCACCCCGGACTCGATCACCGTGCTCACCGCGTACACGTAACTGAGGCCGAGCTCAACGCGCGCATCCAGGAACTCGGGCTGCGTGACGTCGGAAATCTTGGCCATGGTTTCGGCCGACTCGCCGCGGTAGACCGAATAGGACACGGCATTCGGCACCGGGTCCCACGCCAGCCGGATGGCGGGCTGCGGGGTCACCGTGCGTTCGATCGCGCGCAGGTTGGTCGGTGCGGCGATCGGTACGATGACGATCCCGTTGACCCGGCCGTCCCGGCCGAAGGTCAGGTTGAGCTGCCCGTCGGAGACGGTCAGCACCCGCGTCAGTGGCCCGAACGCGCCGACCGCCGTGGAGATCGTGCCCAGGCTCACACCCTCGGCCGCGACCGTCGTGCGGTTGGAGGCGATCGCGTCGCCCGAGTAGACGGTCACGTAGTAGTCGCCGACGGGAATGTCCACGGCGAAGGAGTAGTCTGCGCCGTTGGTGAAGTCGCGCAGGAGTGGGTCGGGCGTACCGCGGTCGCGAAACGTGGTGACCCGGTCGAGTCCGTAGCCGCGGGCGGCGTCGTAGAGCATGGTGTTCGCCACCCGTAAGAAGCCCTCCGCCACCGGGCTGGTCTCCGAACCGAAGTCGAACCGCAGCCCGCCCGCGGGGTCGAGCGGAGCGGCCGGCGCCGGTGTCCCCGGCCCGAGGACCGCCACAACGGTGCACAGCACCGTGACGGTGACATTCCGGAACGATCTGAATGCCGGATTCACGCGGATCTCCTCGCCTCGGCGGCGCACGGTGCGGATCTTGGCGGTGAAACGTTCCAACCAGACGCGACGCTACGAATCGCCGCGACGGGTGTCAAGGGAGCAGATGTCGGCCGTGACAACGGCGCCCGGTACGGCATTCAGGCCGCGTACGCCCGCTGCGGCGCACATCAAAGGCAGGCGAGCCGCGCCCGGCCCTCGATGGTTCCGAACGGATCCGGCGAGTCGTACCACCAGGGCGAGCCCGGCCCGAGGAGTTCCACTGCCGGCCCGCCGGATCATCCACAGTGGATACCGGCAACCGGACCACTGATCGGACACGCCATAGCTGAGGACGACGACAACCGAACGACGGTGACCGTGCGACTTGATCGCCGGTACTATTGTGCAGCCATGGGTGCCCGTCGCTGGATCGGCGTGGCCGTGCCGTTCACCGCCATGCTGCTGGCCGCCTGCACGGCGCCGCGGGGCAGCCTCACCGACGAATGGCCGCCGCTGCCGGTACCGCGGGTGTCCGCCCCGCCCGCGGCCAGCTGCCACCACCACAAGGCCTCGCTGTACGCGCAGGGAATCGTCCCGAGCTTGATGCGCGAGGTGCCTTGCGACGTAGCGCACAAGAGCGAGACGTTCCACGTCGAGGCGCTCACCGGTGAGCACGCCGATGCGGCCGCCGCGCCGAGCACCGGGCCGGAGCTGCGGCACGCGTACCACCGCTGTAACGAGGCGGCCACCGCGTTTCTCGGCGGTGACTGGCACACCGCGCGCGCCTGGCTGAACGTGTACGTGCCCTCCGACACCGAGTGGGCCATCGGTGCCCGGTGGCTGCGCTGCGATCTGTCCGAGGTCGAGGGTGGCGCGAACGTCACCGTGGACCGGGTGGCCAGCATGCGCGACGGGCTGCGAGCCGGCCGGCGGCTCGCCATCACCTGCGCGCACACGTTATGGTTCGACAACCGCGTCATCAGCGTGATCTACGGCGACTGCGCCGAAAAGCACGCCGCAGAGTTCATCGGCGCGTTCACCGTGACCCCGGCCGAGTTGTCCCGTCCGGACGACGGCAGGCTCGACGACCAGGTCGGGCGCGGCTGCTGGGCACTCGCCGCGAGGTACCTCGGCGCCCGCCTCATCGACGCCGACGCCGAGCTGTCAGTGTTCTACTGGGACTTCAAGGAGGACTGGCCGCGCGGTGACCAGACGTTCCGCTGCTTCGTCGGAGTGTCCGACAACAGCCGGCCGATACCTGGCGGGACGAGCCTGCGCGGGTTGGGCACGCGGCCGGTCCCGCGAGTCACCGGCTGACGTGGTATGGCACAGACCCGCACCCGCACGCCGGGTCGGCAACTGGCCCGCCCGGGTGCCGGGCAACGCGCCGGTGCGGGACCCTCCCTTACCGGAGGGAGCGATCGCCGATCTGGTGCTCATCGCATCAACCGCCGCCAGACGGGGTAGACCTGGGTGATGAACTGGTTCTGGGACATCCGTTCCCGCGACGGCGGGATGAACGGTCTCGAGTTCGCCCGCTGTACCACGGCCGGCGGGTTCGCCCGGGTACTCGTGCACGCCGCACCCGCCAGGATGGCGGTGGAGATCCGGGCCGGCGACGGCACCGGCATCGCCACCGGCGATCTCGACCGGGACGGCGGCTATGTGCCGATGACTCTGCTCACCGTCGACGACGGCGCACTTCGCCGGTCGGAGGTGTGGCCGTCGGAGGAGCACCACGGGCTTCCCGTGCTGCTCGCCGGCGGCGAGGTGGGCATGCTGCGGGAGTGGTGGCACGCCGAGGATCACAGCTGGTGGCGGTGGACGCTGGAGCTGAGCAACCACACCGGCCGGCCGGACGACTGGGCTCCACCGGACTGAGCCGACGGCCGCAGCCGAACCGCGCGGGGTGCGTCCTCATCCCCTGCCAGCTTGCCCGCCGCCGCTCGGTCATGCCCGCCTCGCCGTGCTGCGGGAGCCGGTGCCGACCCCGCCGCTGCTAGCAGGTCGCTCTCCATGATCTGTACGAGTAGCTCATGCCCGTTTCCCTGTTGGCCCTGTGGGCCGACCAGCCGCAGGCCGGGCACTGCCAGCCCAGCCAGTGTCCGGCGGAAGTCGCCACGGCGCGCGGAGGCCAGCAGGTCATGGGCGTCGCGGCGGCGCCGGGCGGCCAGCGCGCCGGAGTCGGTCCCACGGGCGGCCGGCTGGGCCAGTAGCCGCCGGGTCAGCCGGCGACGCGCTTCGTGCAGATGGCTGCGGACGGTACCGACCGGCACGCCACAGGCGGCCGCGATCTGCTTGTAGGAGCGGGCCTGGGTGAAGTCGCGCATCAGCACGGGCACCTGCAGCGACTCCGGTAGGGACTCCAACGCCGACCACACCCAGTCGCGTAACGCGTGTTCCTCGATCGCCTGTTCTGGCCCACTCGTGGCCGCCGGCACCGCGTCGGGGTCGCCTACCCGGACCTCGCGGCCGCGTCGACGTAGCCGTGCCCGGCACTCGTTACGCGTCACCGCCTGCAACCAAGCCCCTGCGGCTGCCGGGTCCCGCAGGTCTCCGATCCGCCGCAACCCCACCAGCATCGCGTCCTGCACTGCGTCCTCGGCGTCGGGGCCCCACCCGAGCAGGGTGACCGCGACCGCTTTCATCGCGGCCCGGTGCCGCTCCAGCAGCATACCGAGGGCGGCCGCCTCGCCACTGCAGGCAGCCGCCAGCAGCTCCCCGTCGTCGGGCCGACCGTCCACGCCCAAAATTCTCGGGCCGAATCTCGAACTTTCCAATGGCCCCGCACATCGGGTAACTGACACGCCGCCGCCACGGCGGCCCGAGCGATCGGAGAACGCCATGCGGATAGTCGTCGACGGCGTCAGCCTCTACGTCGACGTCGAGGGCGCGCAGCTCGCGGTGAACGGCACCAGGCTGATCGAACGGCCAACGATCGTCGCGCTGCACGGCGGTCCCGGCTTCGACCAGGGCTACCTACGGCCCGGGCTGGGCCCGCTCAGCGCGTACGCCCAAGTGGTCTTCATCGACCTGCGCGGGCAGGGCCGCTCGGGGCGACCCCTCGTGCACAGTTGCACGCTCGAGCGGATGGCGGACGACGTGGCCGAGCTCTGCGACCGGCTCGGCATCGCCGACCCGGTGGTGTTCGGCCACTCCGGCGGCGGATTCGTCGCGCTACACCTCGCGTTGCGCCACCCCGGCACGGTACGCGCCCTGATCCTCTGCAACACCAATGCCACGCTGCAGCCGCTCATCGACGACGACCCGCCGCGCGGTCTGGCCGAACGTACCTCACCCGAAGCCGCCGCGCTCGCGGCCCGGATGTTCTGCGGAGATTTCTCCGCCGAAACCATGCGAGCATTCACAGAACAGATCGCACCCGCATACGCCGGACCCCGGCACGCCGACATCCCCGGCCGCCTGTTCCCGCTGAGCAGCTTCACCCCCGAGGTCGCTCAGCACTTCTTTGGTACCCTCGCCGCCAGCTACGATCTGCGACCGCGACTTGCGCACATCGCCGTGCCCGCCCTGGTCGCCGTCGGCCGCTACGACTGGGTCTGCCCACCGGTCGCCAGCCGGACCCTGGCCGCCGGCATCCCGGATGCCGAACTCGTCGAGTTCCCCGAATCCGGCCACTTCCCGTTTACCGAGGAACCATCGGCGTTCCAGACCGCGGTCGCCAGATTCCTCAACCGGGTCAGCGGGGTCAACCCAGCCAGCTAGCCGCACCCACCACTGTCCGGATCTCGATCGAACGGCCCCGTCCCTCAACAGCTCGCGACGCATCTGCCGGAGCGCACGTCGGGGGAGCAGGCTGGGA
>Ga0114129_10000762_pt1 | contig 41078 bp, 29 predicted proteins | sample RhiMetdeltSRZDD1_FD_80071 | JGI IMG/M metagenome (GOLD analysis project Ga0114129, IMG submission 80071) | Populus rhizosphere microbial communities from Tennessee, USA - Rhizosphere MetaG P. deltoides SRZDD1 (version 2) (version 2) | ecosystem: Host-associated > Plants > Roots > Rhizosphere >...
ACAAAAATCTTCTCTCAGCTGGACTAGGATCGGAAAGTAGAGGGCGTTGGAAGAGGAGTTTTGCCGCCTGGAAGCGCCTGGAAACGCTTATACAGCAGAGTGGTGGCCGGATGGTGTTTGGAGTCCTGAAGGCTGATCCGTTGTTTATGGAACTAAGTAAGGCGTATTACGTTGCCAGCGGCATGAAAAGCCCTTTCATCATTACGGATTATTTCGGTGAAAGGCTGCCGCACGATCCGCATCCGAACCGCGCTGGCCACGCCATTCTGGCACACCATTATTTGCATGTGTTGGCAAAACTCGGCTGGCTACCTATCCAGCCGGCGGACCTTCCTCCGTTGCACACCAATCTGACAGACACGGTTGAATATGCTCCTGACGCACAGAGAATCCTGACTTTACAGAAAGAGGTGAGTCAGAGAACTTTGCATGAGGCGATTCAATTCGATCACCTGACGAAAGACCATGTCCTGGCCATGCTAGGCGGCATCTATCCGAGTTCCGAAGAGCAGCCCCTGGAAGCACCTCCGGTTGGGACGTTGAAAAGTATCTTTTTGCTCAAGCGACAGGCATCGGCCCACCATGTCGTGATGGAGATTGAAGTACCGCCGTATGTTGAACTCTATCCATTCCAGCTGGATATGCATATTGATGGTGTACGTGCGGCTACTTTAACGGTGGAGACTCCTCAGGGTGCAGGTCGACATGTCATCAAAGGGGCTCTGCCCACTGGCGACACGTCAGCGGTGGCCGTGGAGGTCATGCTGCGCACTGAAGCTTACTGGACCACAATCGATAACTTCACTATGCAGAGCTATCGGCTGATCGCCGCATGGCAGGAATAGGAATGGCGCTTTTGTTTCATCCAACCGCTTTCGTACTGGTATGAGCGATACAGCCGCGAACCCGAAGCGAAGTTGGCCGCGAACGTTCGTACGGCGGTCGTCGTCTTGGGTAGTGGCGGTCCTGGCTACCCTCGTCGCGGTTGAGTTGGGGATCAGGGTGTATGCCGCGCTCACCGTGGGGCCCAGCGTGTTCTTCTTCGGTCTCCGGCCGGACCGGGACCAGCTTCTTGCCTCCAGCGTCGAGAACCGCACGGGTGGGTACTCGAAGTATTTTCCCCGGCAGAAGCGGGTAATGAGGGATTGGAAAAACGTCGAGGAGTTCGACGTCGCCATCAACCAACATGGATTTCGCGGCCGGGACTTTGATGTCGTCAAGGGCATCGGCGTGATCCGCATCGTCACACTCGGCGCATCTTCGACGTTCGGCTACGGCGACCGGGACAACGAGACCTACCCGGTCATGCTCGAGGGGTTCCTGAACGAAGAGTCCGGAGGCCGGCGGTACGAGGTCATCAATCTCGGCATCCCGCATCTCTCCATCGAGCAGAATCGCGCTCTGTTTATGAACGAAGGACTCCCGTTGGCGCCCGACATCGTCACTTTCTACGAGGGGGCTAACGATGCGCGCGTCGAGGAAGGCCTCCGCCCCGTCAGCACCGAACGGGCTTCAAACGCGCTGGTGGCCGGTGTTGAAGGCTGGCTCATGCGCGGCCAGCACATCGTCTTTTTCAACACGCTGACAGGATGGATGATCTACAACGCCTGGGCGCAGCACGCGAGCTACGGCTACGACGGCCCATACCTGACGCAATCACTGAACAAACAGGCGGCGGCGTTCGTCCAACGACTGGATAGACTGCGCGACGTCTGCCAGAGCCACGGCATCATGTTTATCCTGGCCAACCAGCAGATGAAGTCTTCCCTCGTTCCCGTTGAGCGCATGCGAGGCATTACTTATGCCGACGAGGTGAAGCTGGTCAAGGCCAGGTTGGCCGAGCAGGGCCGCTTGGGCCACGATCCCTGGAAGATGATCTTCCATGACGCGCTCATGTCCAAGTCCCGCGAGTGGGCGGTCGCGGGCCGCGTACCCTTCGTTGATGTCATCCATGCGATGGACCAGGATAGGGACCAGCTCACGAGCTACGTTCACCTGTCCCCGAAAGGAAATGCCATTGTCGCCCGCGAGCTCGCCAAGGCAATCCTGGCGGAGACGTCGCCCCAAGGCCAGGCCGGCAATTTGCAATGAAGCAGATTCTCTTCATTTATTTTCCTAAGACCCTAAGTAGGAGTGGGTCAAAGAACGGATGAGCAGCTATCCGACCCAAGCGGGAATCTTCGAGCGGTTCGGCGAGGGTGTGTCGAGGTTCGCGCACCTGATGCGCCGTGCGGGTGTTCGAGCCTACCGCTCAGTGCAGTCGGGTGGGCTCGTGAAGGCTCATGCGCAAGCGGCGCCGCTCGAGCCGGCTGTCTGGCCGGCCGATCCGGAAATACACTACCATCTGCATTTCAAACCTTATATCGCCTTGAATATCGGTTTCGATCCGCAGCCAATGCTGCGCGAGGCTCTGTCGGTACGCGACCGGTTCGTTGCTCATCGGTACGGCAAGTCGGAGCAGGGCGATTCGGGACGTTGGATGAGCCTCGCTTTGCAGGCTCGTGGAGGCGACTATCGGAAGACGGAGTACGACGGCAACGACGCGATTCCTTATGCCCTGACGGAGATCGCCTATCGATGTCCGGCAACAATGGCATTCTTGGAAGGGCTGACCGACATCGCGCAGTGTGGACGCATCCGCTTCATGCTGCTCGAGCCCGGAGGAATCATTCCCGTTCATCACGATTACGAGGACAAGTTGTGGCCGGCTGGCCTCGCCGTGAACATCTCGTTGAACATGCCTGAAGGCTGTCACTTCTACGCCGACGCGCGACCGGACGGCACACACACGAAGTACACCGTACAGGTGCCGTTCGCTGATTCGGGTTCAGTGATGCTCTTCAACAACGCCAAGTACCATCACCTCGTCAACGATTCGGCGGTGCCGCGGATCCATATCATCTTTCATGGTCCACTCCGCTACCCGGCTTCCCGCATTCTGGCCGACGCGCGTAAACAGAACGATCTGCATGCGGAAAGCGACGTCCTTCGAGCAATCCTGTGGAAGCGTGTACAGCTGGGCGAATCCATCGGGTCCGATGAAGCTCTCACAAAGGCCTTGTTGCACGCGCGGCGAATTGTCGGGATGTGGCCAGACCACATCCGCCTCCTGATCGTCGATACCGTTATCGGTGACAATGAGGCGCTGCGCAGTGAGTGTCTGCACCGCATCACCGCCGCGAGTGTCTATCCACTCGCGTACGAAATCATGAAGCCGGAAGACGTCGACGCGTGGCTCGCAGCGCACGAAGGCGCGGGCATCTCTCATGTGGTGATCGTGGGATCTGGAACTTTCATCCAGAAAGGTGAAGACTTCGTTCTGGGGGTCTTCTCCACGATCTCGGAAATGTGCAAGCACGGCGCTCCGGTTGCCGGGCATCTCATCGATCGTATGAAACAGTACGACAACCTGCCCTACCTTCACGAGCAGTTCGTCGTGCTCGACGTTGAGCTGTGGAAGGCATGCGGCAGGCCAAAATTCGGCGCGATGTATAGCACAGAGGTGCAAAGAACATTTCCGGGCTATCGGCCGAGTGATGAACAGATCCACGACGACTACACGCCGCAATGGATCGCCGCCGATCCGCAGTGTCCTCCACAAACAGGGCTCACCTGGTGGGGCACCAGAGTGATTGCCGCGGCCATCGAGCACAACAAGAAGGTTATCAACGTGCCCGACGAATTGCGGACGGCGAAGCGGTTTGCCTATCCCAATGTCGAGTCACATCCTGACCTGAACGCCATCAGGCAGGTCATCGACGAGACGCTGACGTATATTCACAACTGGGTCTACTGCTTCAATACGGAAGAAAACGATATCCCGCACGTTCCTGGCTTCGAGCCTGATAGGGTCATTAGCGTCGCGGCAGGTCTCAAGTGGATCGCGATTCTTCGGCAGTACGAAAGACCCGGCGTCGTACCGGAACTCGTTTTGGCAGACTATAGCGCGCTGGGCATTCAGTACGTGGAAGCCATGCTGCATGCTTCCACCTACGACGAACTCGTGAACGTGATCGCTGAATACTCTCACAGAAACCCCTCGTATCACCTCTCGGTTGATGAGATCCGCGCGGGTCTAGATGCATTTATAGCGTCTATCTTTTCCGGAAGCATGGAAGCCTTCTTCACCTTAAAACGCGGGATTGCTAGATGGCAGACGTCGGTCGGGGATTTCGTGCTGGAACCCAACCGCGTCCTGCAGCACATCGATCCGAGACAACGAACCATCTTCTGGCATTCTAACGCCTGGAACAGTCACGCTGTCCTCTACAAACTGAGTCCACAAGAAATCGAAGACAACTACCTCTCGTTCCTGCGTCATGTCAAGAATCGGTTGGGACTCCGCGCGTTTCGGCGGCGACAGGCGCACCTTGCCATTTTTGGAGAGAGCTTCAGGAACGTTCATACCTTGCTGACCGATGGAAATGCTTCTGCTTTTTCTGGCGATGAGCGTGAGTGGGACGAAATCGAATGAATGCGTGCAGCGGGGCCGGCGCTGAAGTCCAACCGTTACCTAATGTAGTTCAGGAGTATCGATGATTCTCGACGACGTCCGCTGGCTGCAGCGGGCTGTCCGGCCAAACGGCTTGCCTGTCCAACTGACCTTCTACGTGACGTCACGCTGCAACGCGAAATGTGCGCATTGTTTTTATGGAGAGCAACTGAATCAGCCGGCAGAACGCGAGCTGAAGCTTGCCGAGATCGAGCGTATGGCGCGCAGCCTCCCGCGCCAGCTATGGGTCGCTTTTGGTGGAGGCGAACCTTTCTTGCGGCCTGACCTCGCCGATGTTGCCGAGGTGTTCTTTCGCTGGAATCGGCCTCGGATGCTCACTGTAGTGACGAATGGGCTGAATCCTCCCCATATCGAGGCGGTTACTCTGGACATACTCGGCCGGCGTCGTGACACGTTCGTGAATGTTTCTGTCTCGCTTGATGGTTTAGAGGAGACGCACGACCGTGAGCGAGGTGTGCCCGGAAACTTCCAGCGCGCTGTTGAAACTTTGCGCCGCCTGCGAACGCTTCGCGAGCACAACGACGGCTTCGGGTTTAGCACTATCACTACCGTGCATCGCCGCAACGCTGACGAACTTACGCAGCTCGAAAATTTCATCGATCAGTCCGTACATCCGGACAACCGTGGTCTCAACCTCGTTCGTGGCACCCCACTTGATCCCACCGTTCTTGATGTAGATCTGCTTCCATACCAGGAGGCTGTGGAACGCAAGCGCCGTGATGTATCCCAAGGTCGTCTGCCCTTACAGTCGTTTTCCTTGAGCCGTTTGAATGGAGCCAAGGAGCGTGTCATGTATCGTGAGGTCGAGCGTGTGGCGCGCACTGGCACATACCGAGCCCCCTGTCGAGCAGGAACGACTGGTGCCGTGGTCTATGAGAATGGCGATGTCGCGGCCTGCGAGATCCTCAACCGGAAGATCGGCAACTTGCGGGATGTCGATTTCGATTTTTCACGTCTCTGGTTCGGCCCGGAAGCCGTAGCTTTGCGCAAGGAAATCGCCGAGCGGCGCTGTCGATGCACCTGGGAATGCGCGGTGGCGACCAACATCCTCTTTGGTCCGCGGTACTGGCCCGAGCTGATGCGCGAATGGGTCACCGGTGGCCGGAAAACGGCGGCGGTGATGCCCCGTACTGCAAGGCCGAGAACTGTGACTGTTCTGATCCCCTGCCGTGATGAAGCGGGGGTCATCCTGAGGAAAATTCGAAACTCTCTGCGCCTGCACTTTCCCGAGGCGTCCCATAGCGAAGTGCTCGTCATCAATGATGGCTCGACGGATAACACCGTGGCGCTGCTCGATGAAGAAATAGCGCGCTACGGCACGCATGAGAACAGACCTCGTCTGCGATGGCTATCGAACCAGTACAAGGCAGGCAAAGCGGGGGCGATCCAAACGGGAATCGAGGCCGCAAGCGGTGAGATCGTGCTGCTCACCGATGCTGACGTCATGATCGAGCGAGAAGCACTGCCGCGGGCACTGGCGCTCTTTGAGGATCCAGCGACGGGGGTTGTATCTGGAGAGCAAGTGTACTGTGGGAAATTTCGAGTGGACGCGCCGCAGGCGCCAGGGGATCCTTGGAACCAACAAGGTGGCGCTCTGATGGACCCCCCCGGCAGGCAGGACAGTTTCTATAATCGGATGATGTGCAAGGTGCGCAAGCTTGAAAGCCGATTAGATTCTGTTTTTCTGGTGCATGGACAAATGCTCCTTTTTCGGAAGTCATTGGGACTTCATCCGCGTACGGGCGTTGCGTCCGATGATGTCGATCTCAGCCTGCAGGCACGACGCCAGGGCTTTCGCATTCGCTATGCGGAAGGCGCACGGTTCTGGGAGGAGCGGCCGCAGACCCAGACAGCCTTTGTGCGTCAAATGAAGCGGCATGGTATGTCCATTGCGCAGGTGCTCTGGGCTAATCGGGACATGGTAGCCAAGCCGCACTATGGCGTTTTCGGTCTGCTGACTCTCCCATTCCAATGGTTCTTATTTTTCGGACAGCCTATTGGGCTAACACTGCTGTTGGCGCTGGCGCTCACCATGACGCTCACCATGGCGCCCCTGTCTGCTGTGATTGGTGTTGTGGCTCTTGGTTTCATCGCCGCAACCTGGAGCAGTACGAGGTCGTACCTGGTGATGAATGGCTTGATGCTCTGGGCCATCGCTAGCCTTGTCGGCGGACGGACTGTTACGGACCGCTGGCCGCGCGACCGTGATGCCGGCTCTAACAAGATAGACCAGGACACAAACCCTCGTTCCTAAACGCTGCGTCCCCGCAAATAACATCTATTAATTAATGTCATGGCGAAAGTGTTGCTGATCAACCCGTCCTACTCTGGCAGCTACGGAGCTGCCAAAGCGGCTCTAACAACACCTATTTATCCCACCCTCGGACTTACCACAATCGCGGCTGAGGCCCTGCGTCGTGGGCATCACGTTGATATCCTTGATCTGAGTTATCGTCCGTATGACTGGCGGCTCATACGCTCAACCATCCTGGAAGCCAAGCCGGACCTCGTTGGTATCACCGCGACTACGCCGCTCATGAATCAGCTACGTGATATCTCGGTATTGTGTAAAGACGTCTCCCCAAACCTTCTGGTAGTAGGAGGCGGGGCGCACATTTCTGCCATACCTGTTGAAAGCATGGCTGAATCCTTGCTGGATCTGGCTCTGACTGGGGAGTCTGACCTGACATTCGGAGACGTGTGTGATGGTCATGATCCCAAGACCATTGAGGGATTGTATTACCGGAATAGCGCAGGAGATATCGTCTATACGGGGCCACGCCGTTTGATTGAGAATCTCGACGATCTGCCCATGCCGGCATGGCACTTATACGACGCCGCTCACTACCGTAGTAAAGCGTCACGCCTCATTGTGAAAAACCGCCCGGCCACGATCACTGAGTTTTCTCGTGGTTGCGTTTTCAAATGTGATTTCTGCGCCTCCAAAATGACGATGGGATTGGGCTACCGCAAGAAGTCGCCCGAACGTTGCGCGGAAGAAGTCGTGGCTATGGCCCGACTTGGTTGGCGGGAGTTCATGTTGGCTGACGATATTTTCACGTCCGACAATGACTGGGCAACGCGTGTGGCCGAGGCGATAGTCCGCTCCGGCGCAAAAATGTCGTGGACCTGTAACAATGGAATTCGCGTCGAATCGGCCAATCATCGGTTGTTCGATGCGATGCGCCGGGCCGGCTGCTGGAGGGTGGCCTTTGGTTTCGAATCCGGCAATGACGCGGTGCTCCAGGCTTTCGGGAAGGGCGGCCGTGCATCGCTTGAACAAGGACGCATTGCTGTGCGAACGGCGCGAGCCGCGGGACTCGAAACGAGCGGTTGGTTCCTACTCGGCCTGTCGGCCGACACCGAGGATACGATGCGGCAAACTATTGCGTTTGCCCGCTCCCTGGAACTAGACACTCTCAAGTTCGGCCTGACGATCCCGCTTCCCGGCACCCCGATGTTTAACGAGTATGCAGCCGAAGGCAAGATTCGCTCTTATGATTGGGATGCCTACCACGTCCACAGTACTCGCGACCTCTTCACCCATCGTCATCTTGCGCATGCGACGGTTCAACGTTACATGCAGTTAGCCTACCGGCAAGCCATCATGAGCAACCCGTCTTTCATTGCCCGTCGCCTCAAGCGTGGTATCAAGACCGGGGAATTTTTTTGGGATCTGTATTACTTCGTGAAACTGCTCGGGCGCTCTTCTGTAGACGACGAGCGTGGCAGCTACCAGTACTATGCGCCGGACCGGTGGCCACGCCATGACTTTCAAAAGCGCCCACATACGGTTGTGACGTACCAGCGGGTGATAAAGACGTCGCACGCGTCGCACCGTGATGGCCCGCCAATTCTTGCTTCTTCTCGATCTGCAACTGTGAACTGATCCGTGGAGAGTGATCCGATGACCACCAAATCGCGCATACCATTCAGTATTGTCGTTCCTACGCGCAACGAGGAAGAGACGCTCGGAGAGGTCCTGGCTCACACCCAAGACATGACCGACGACTTGATCGTTGTGGATGGGCATTCCACAGACAAAACAGTAGAGATTGCGAAAGCGTATGGCGCCCGTGTTTTGCAAGACCATGGTCGAGGCAAGGGAGACGCCCTCCGTGTTGGCCTCGAGCAGGTACGACACTCGATTGTAGTTTTCATGGATGCTGATGGTTCACACGACCCACAAGACATTTCCAAGCTGGTGGCTCCAATTACGGCTGGAGACGCAGACCTGGTGATTGGTTCTCGCATGTTGGGCGGTAGTGAGGAGATGTACGGTACTCTGGCGGAACTTGTGCGCATGATTGGGGGCATTACCATCACGCTAGTCATAAACTTCCGCTTTGGCGCACGCTTCACAGACTATCAAAACGGTTTTCGTGCTATCCGCACCGATGTTGCTCGGACTATCGAATTAACGAGCAACCTTTCAACTATCGAGCAAGAAATGGCAATGAAATGCCTGCGACATGGTTACCGTATTGAGGAACGGGCAGCCCATGAATACAGGCGAAAGGGTGGCGAGTCGAAAATCGAAGTCATACCGTTAGCCCCGAGATATTTGTGGAACCTTATTTCTGAACTCATTCGGCCACGCACTGCCAGAGTTCCGTCTGTCGTGATTTCTTCACACCAACTCGATCCGAAAATACCTCGACTCACCGAAGAGGGTCGTTAGCCCCAGCACGACTCAGGTGTCGCAAAGTTACTGGCTATGATGTCGACGCATCCGGACCGGCATTTTACGCAGGCAATACAGCACCACAGATATCTCATACTGGCCATTCTCGTCTTTGTCGCTTTGATTATCCGTCTCCACGGCATTGGCAGAATGAACTTTTGGTACGACGAAGTCCTGCTGTGGGAATACAGCCTTACTGGCCACCCGCTTTATACCCCAACAGAGCCGCCACTGATGGCGTGGTTGCTGTACATCGTGATGTGGTGGGCAAAAAGCGCCGACACGTTTTTTCTCCATTTCCTGCCAGTTGTCTTCGGGAGCCTTGTTGTTGTGAGCGCGTTTGTTCTTGCACAACGAGCTTGCGGCAGTGCCCGCGTCGGTCTTCTTGCCGCACTGTTGACGTCTCTATCACCGATGGCCATTTACTATGCCAAAGAAGGAAGACCTTATGCGCTTTTGATGCTCACCTCGACTGCAATCTACGCGAGCTTCATATGGGCCACGGAAACGAATCATCCAATGGCGTGGAGAGCATACACGGTCATGTTTTTTCTCGGCGGGCTCAGCCATCTATTGATCACACAGATCGCGGCAGTCCTGGGGCTTTCTTCGCTTGCGCTTCTCCTTATTCCGCAGTTTTCACGACTCGGCTGGGATGTACGTGTGCAACAGTTCCGCAAGTTTCTGCTCTGTAGTGGTGCCGCAGGAGTGGCAGGGACCTTATGGTTTGTCTATCGATATTTCACGGATCCGGCGATTCAAGCCAATCGAAAAAGCATTTTTCAGAGTGGCATTTATGAGTACGGCATCGTCACGTTTCTGCGCGATGCATTCGCGAACCTGGGCGCGGGTCCCTTTGGTTCCCGTGTTGGTATCTTAAGATTCGGTTTGCCCGAGTTTCTCGCCCTGCTATTCCTCAGCCTTTTTTTTATGGGCCTCTGGCGTTTGTACACACGCGGCAAGGAAGGTATATCCCTTCTGTTTGCACTGGCTGTGGTTGTCCCTTTACTGATCGATTACCTGACATTAGGCGGCAAAGGGAATTGGGACTGGATGCGCTGGATCTCGCATGCGCTCGTGCCCTTTGTTGTGATGATCAGCATTGGCATGCAATCCGTGCTGGATATTGCCAAGAGTGGGTCCGTACGAGCATTGCTCTGCATCGGGTTCGTGGGAAGTCTGGTTCCAGGCATAGTCAATCTGTCTGAACGTCCCGACTATCAATCCAACCGCGACATGGCAGAGTATCTGAGGGAGAATGTCCGCAATCTCAACGGAGTGCTGATCCTGCCGGCGCTGCCTGATATTCCGAGCCCTGCAGATAACCGGATAATGGATACGTATTACTACCTAAAGAAGGAAACGCTGCCGGTATACCTTGTAAGTTTTGGGAAGATCCGCAGGCCGGTTTTTGTGCCAAGCCGGGGTGACATCACAGGAGTTCCACGTGAGCGTGACGATTGGGAGAGTACGCTGGAATCGGGCAGATACGCAGTCCTTTCCCGCGTGCCAATTAAAGACTGCGCAAAAATACCGCCATGGCTGAAAGACCTCAAGGCTGTGGCGCGGCAATCAGCGCCGATTTTGCCTGGTCTAACCGTCTGTGAGGTCGATTTTTTCTCTGATCCCATCTTCTGAGTGATGAGTCTTACTCAAGACTAAACTCAAAACTCAAACCGCAACCCTCGAATATCAACCACAGAAACGAGCATCCACTATGAAAGAACGAACAGAAGCCCTCTCTATTCTTCTTATCAATCTCTTCTATCCCGAAAGGCATCCGACTATCGGATTCCCCGTGAACGTCGAGTCCCTGGCCGGCGACCTGGCCGCTGAGTTCGGGGATTCGGTGGATGTCTCGGTGCTCGACATGCAGCAGCCCGGTGTCACCGTCGATAAGATCCTGCGGACTGTTAGAGACAAACATTTCGACGTTGTGGGTGTGTCTGTAAAAACAGGGCAGCGAGAAATTGCAGAGAGTATTTTGGATGGCGTCCTCGATTTGCCAATACAACATCAGCCACGTTATCTCATGGTCGGCGGCTATAGGCCGCGCGTCTATCACGAGGAGTTTGCTGAAAAGTATCCGCATCCGAAAGTAGTGGTGTGTATTGGAGAGGGTGAGCCGACTATGCGGGGTATGGTGTCGCATCTGCGCGGCGGCATCCCCATTACGGAAGTGCCGAACCTGGTGTTTATGACGAGCCAGGGATTGCAACGGACCGTGCGACGCCAGCACGATCTGACAACTTGGCATTCTCCCGGTACCTCCACCCTTCCCCTTATTCTGGAGGCTGGTGGCGTCGTGTATCTCGAGACGAGCCGTGGTTGCTCATGGGGCAAATGCACGTTCTGCAGCAGAAAGTTCTCGAGTGGAACAAAGCCAAGCACTATCCCCCCAGAGAAAATTGCGCAATCGTGGGCAGAGTTTCGCCGCCTTGGCGTACAGGAAGTTTACTGTTCAGACGAAGACTTTATGATGAACAGCCACGCACACGGCCGGGCACTGGGTGAAGCCCTAATCGAGGCGAACGTCCAGATGAGATTCTGGGTTCAAACCACAGTTGATGGTGTGTTGCAGCTTGGCCGTGCCTCATACACTGCCGACAACGACGGCACGGCAGGGCGTCGTTTGCCCATGCTCGATATCGAGGCCCCACTCGTTGGCGTTGATCCGGTGGGGCGCTTCGATGGCAAAGGAACGCTGGCTATTCTGAGGAAAGCGGGGCTCTCACGTATTTTCTTCGGACTTGAATCGGGTAGTGCGAGCCAGCTCATACGCTATCGAAAAGGTGTAACGGCCTCGGAAGGCGCTCGCGCCGTGCAGTTGTGCCGTGAGGTAGGATTTGAAGTCGAGGTCGGTTTCATTCCTTTGGATCCTCTCGTCACCACCGACGAACTGCGAGAAACGGTCGAATACATCAGAGCGCACAATCTTGCGCAGTCGACAGTGAAGATCCTGAATCTCATGTGTGTGCAGAATGGGGTGGCGATGTTCGCGCAGACGAAGGAGGCGGGACTCATTACTGGAGAACGCGACGTCGACACCTTTTTGTATCCTTACGCCTTCGCGAATCCACGTGCAGGACAAATTGCAGAATGGGTCCATCAGTGGCAGCGTCATGGACTGAGTGAGTTTACCTACGCGTTGCGCCGCGTGGTCGATGCGGATCCTTCGCATCCCATTTCTACACAATTCCTGTTCGAGTTGCGGCAGCTCGAATTTGAATTCCTGGCGATGTTAGTCGAGCAAAATCCTGAAAAAGATGAGACCACCTATGACCAGTGCATGCAGCGTCGCTTCAATATCATGCAACGATGCATGGACGCAGTTGCCAATGAGTGGATGCCGGATCCCACGAACTTCTTGGCAAAAGCTTTTGAAGAAAGCAAGGCGTGGATGCAGGAGAGCGAAACCGCCGACGTATTGCGCTTGTAAGCGATCTCGAAACTTCAGGTATGCGATACGTAAACGATCTATGCGGACAGCGTGAGAGAGGTCTTGCCATGATTAAACGGATCTTTGTTGACAAGGGGAACTGTACAAGCTGTGGCCTGTGTGCCGAGACGCATCCCCAGTACTTTCGAATGAATGAATACGACCTAGCGGAGTCTCACAATCTGGGCGGGAGCGTCAACAACGCCATGGTGCCTGACGAAGATCTCAAAACGGTACAGGTCGCTATTGATGATTGCCCTGGGGAGTGCATCCATTGGAACGCGGACGCCGTCACGGATACCGCATCAGTCGCGCTGGTCCAGGAAGCGTGAGCACATGTCCAGCTCAGCCCACAAGGACGAATCAAATGATCGGGCTTGTGACGAACTCCTGACTTGTCATGGAAGAGCTTCTTAATCGTCTCATTGAGCATTTCGCCTTCCTTGCGCCGCAAAATGGGTTGACACGTCTGTCAGGGGGCAGTAACAGCGGCGCGTATCGAGTGGGCCAGTACGTCGTGAAGATCTCAACGCTGCCAGACAAGGATCAGTTCGAGCGTGAGGCTGCCGTGATGGATCGCTTGCGCAACAAGATATGTGTGCCTCGAGTGCTTGTCGTGGATACAAGTCGACAATTGATTCCCATGAACTTTCTGATTCAGTCCTATGTTCCGGGCCCTCTGCTGGCGGACTGCTGGGACGATCTGACGAAGGAAGACAAGCGGCGAAATCTCATTCACATCTGCGATCAGATCGAAGCGATCCACGAGTTAACGAGAGACTCGGTTCCCCCGTTGCGTGGCGAGCAGATCGCCTGGTATTTGGATGAGTGCGCACAACGCGGGATCCCCAACGACATATCTAAGAAGCTGAGCCGATTTGTGCAGGCACACGCGCACTTAGCTGGAAGAAATGCAGTTGTCACTCATGGCGATCTTCAGTTTTACAACATGATCCGGCCGCCCGGTGGCCATGACGTCTATTTCATCGATTTTGATTCGGTGTTTTCGACGGCGCCTGAACGGGAGATCCTGGCACTGGCCCACGCGGCCTACAGACAGGATGCCTCCGCTACGCGCTACATCATTCCTTCGTACATCGACAATATGGCCTTGGTCCGAGCGTACCGTCCCGATTGGTTTGGTTCTGATGAACTCGTTGCGACGATGCGGCTGTTTGCTGTCCCACGAGTTTGTTACATGTTTGATTGCGGTCTCAATCCTCGCCCCAGCGAATCGGAGGGAAGGCTCCAATATCAACTTTTGTTTGAGGACCCGATTTGGGAGAGCTACATGAGGGGAGAGGCTATCGATCGATTGATGTGATGACGACAGAGGACGACAGTGTGACCGCCACATCATCAAGTCCCCCCTCGTTGACTTCCGCCGAAACTCGGGAGAACGAGGCTCGGCTCGATCGCTTCAACGCTCGTGCTCGCCGAATCGGCTGGCAAGAGGCACTGCAGGAAGAATGTGATCAAATCGGGGGGAAGGGCTCGTGGTACTACCGCTACGTCGCGGATCCGTCTCGAGCATCGTTCTTGGAGTTGCTAGGCTGCCGTCCCGAGCAGACCGTGCTAGAGGTTGGATCCAACGCCGGCCAAATCACCGTGGCGCTAGCTAAACGGGTGAAGGCAGTGTACGGCATTGATGTAGAACTCCCTTATCTCAGGTTCGCTGCCGTGCGATGTGAACAGGAGGGACTCACAAACGTGCGGCTAGCCTGCGGAGGCGACACGTGTGTGCTGCCTTTCGCGGAGAATCGTTTCGATTTCGTGATTCTCAATCTCGTTTTTGAATGGTGTGGAAGCAGGGACACAGGCAGGTCGCTCATCGAGAGCCAACGGAAAATGATTCAAGAGGCGCATCGTGTCCTCCGTGGTGGCGGCACACTCTATCTTTCGACGAAGAACAGGTACGCGCTCTCCTTGCTGTTCGGTGGGCGTGACCCGCATGCGAACGGCATGCGGTTTGGAAACGCCCTGCCGCGTTGGTTGCTCTCAGGCCTGACGCGGCTGAGGCGGTTGCCTCGCGCTCAAGGCCTCCTGCATTCCTACGGGGGACTTGTGCGGCTGGTAAAGGCTTCAGGATTTCATGTCGACGAAACGTATTGGCCAATTCCGAATCCTCGGTTTGCAGTCAGCTACGTCCCCCTCAATCATCAAGCTATTGCGGCAGCGCAAGCCCGGCTGGACGTCGCGATCGACGATGTTCCTTTTTACGATCGTCTCTGTCGGCTGATTCCGGCGTCCTTGTTACCCTTCTTCGCCCACAGCTTGATACTAGTCGCCAGGAAATAGTCGCGAACATTCACGCAAAGGAGGCCAGAGACTTGTGACTGAAGGAAGCTACAGAGTGCCAGACTGGAATCTTTTGTTTGGACGTCAACCCGATGAATTTTGTAACACGTTAATGAATCGGCGCCCAGAGTGGGTAACGGGATCCTTATCGCACTCCGACACGCGTTTTCTTTTCAGAATGACTCTGGAATGCGCCTTGGACGAGATCATTGAGCTTGGAACGGGCTCTGGTTTTTCGACGGCGATCCTCTGTCAGGGCCTCAACTGGCTTAATCGAGCCGGGTTCACTGGCCGGGATTTCCGCGTTTTGTCATACGACGCTTCACCATACTACTGGGCGGACAAAAGCAGACGAGTTGGACAAGCAGCGCAGGAACAGCTTCCAATCGATCTTCTAAATCACATCACTTTTCGCCACCCTTACACCGCGTACGACCTCGCACGACTGCATGGCGCCAATTCGGTAGGACTGATGTTTATTGATGCAAACCATAATCATCCGTGGCCGACTCTTGACCTGCTTGCGGTTCTGCGCTCTCTCAAACCCGATGGCATTGTCATCTTTCATGACATTAACCTGCCGTTGGTGAACCCTGCATTTCCGGCCTGGGGCGTGAAACACTTGTTCGACGGCCTTAGCATCGTGAAGCGCGTTCCGCAGGACGCAGCAATTCCGAATATCGGCTGTATTCGCATTCCCGCGGATAAGAGAGAGTTACGAAGCCAACTAGCCGGTATTCTCTTCAGAAATGACTGGCAGGACGATGTGGCTAGTGAATACCTGCGAAAGTTAGGTGTGAATAAGTCCCGTCGAAAGTTGGAAAACGTGGACGGTTCGGTTTGGGCGAGAGCGACTTCGATAATCCGTAGGGACAAGTCCGGAGTTCTTTCGTAAGCATCGAACGGAACCAAAAACCCGCCTCGTTCCTACGGCACATTAAAAATAGGATTGCCCAGTCGCTTGCCGATTGAGGGATACGTATGAAGGTCGAAATGGTTTGTGTCGAAGATGCCCTGATGAATATCGGCTTCCGTAAGATGGCCGCTTTCGTGCGAAAGCTCAATCCCGACACGACGGTCCGATACATTGCATACAGCAACTATCTATCGATGCGATCCTTGCTCGGCTTGGGTTACGGAAAATGTCCGAACGTACCGGATGACGACCTTAGGGCGATGGCCGAACCCCTGGCCAAGTCAGACATGGTCTGCTTTTCCTCGATGTCCGGCTATGCCCCGCTGACTCGCGATCTCATGACGCGCATTCGTGAAATGAACCCCCGCGCCTACATCGTGTGGGGCGGTATTCATCCCATCATGGACCCGGACGACGCCATCAAGTCTGATGCAGACGCCATTTGCACAGGGGAAGGTGAATTCGCTTTTGAGTCCTTTTGGCAACATTTTCTTGCTGGGCGCGATTTCAGACAGACGAGAAACTTTTGGTTCAAAGGCTCCGACGGCAAACCCATAAAGAACTCGTTGCTGCCCCTTATGTCACCGGACGAAATGTCAGGGCTGCCGCTTCTTCATTACGGTACTGACGAGGTCATCTACAAACCGAAGCATCAGACCTATGAACCGCTCGGTGTGAACGATTACCTTGCCTACAACGGATTGGGCTACAACACCATCTGGTCGATTGGGTGTCCTTTCAAGTGCACTTACTGCGGGAACACGAAGTTCATCGATAACGACAGGAACTACATGAAGATCCGGCACCCGACCGTGCAATACGCAATCGACGAGGTGAAAGAAGCGCGCCGGAAACATCCCCACCTCAGTACGGTAGTCTTCCATGACGATAGTTTCCTGGCGCTCCCCTATCGGACGCTGAAAGAATTCGCGGACAGCTGGAAGCAACAAGTAGGTCTTCCGTTCATGATAGCGGGCGTCATACCCAACTACGTGAAAGAGGAGAAGATCGCTGTTCTAGTCGAAGCCGGAATGAATCGGCTGAGAATGGGAATTCAGAACGGCAGTTGGAACATTCTGCAGTTTTACGATCGGCCCACTCCACCCAAGCGCGTGCTTGAAGCGGCAGAGACGATTTCGAAGTTCAGGAAGTACATGATCCCGCCGAACTACGACATCATCGTCGATAATCCAATCGAGACCGAGGAAGACGTCAAGACGAACCTGGTTTTCATTCGAAACCTCGCTCGACCGTATTCATTGAACGTTTTTTCGCTGCGTGTGATTCCCAACACGGTGTTGGCGGGGCAGATGAAAGAACGGAAGCTTTCCGTCGATACGATTTCCGCAAACTATGTCGGCCTTGCCCCGACCTTAGCTAACAGCCTGGCTTTCATCCTTTCGGCTACTCCAATACCGGACTGGCTATTTGAAAGGTGGCTCGCGAAGAGTAAGCCATTTTTAGCCGATAAAAGGCGCTATCCGAACTTTCTTCGATTCTGCCGGCTCATCTATCTGTTTCGTAGATTTATCGACCACGTCCGATTCATGGATTTTTCAGTCCTGACCGGAAGGATGGGCTACATTCTGTGGAAAACCGGAGTGATAAGTTTCTGGCGCAAGCATTTCATTCCGAAGTTCAAATCAGATGGCTCCAACGGAGCACCCAAAGGCAAGCCTGAAGCCCATTTTCCGATGGTTGAAACTTGAACATTCCTCCAGATAACAGAGACTGATCTGAAACAAAACTTACCGATGGAACGTGGGATTCAGTCTATGCCCTCGGTATCGGCGGGCAACGTCACGGTCTACCACAGAGTGAACATCAGTTCACCGGATACCGCTTCGCGAGGAGGAATCACACTGAGCATCGTAGTCCCATCGTATGGCGATGCTCAATTGTTGGGGCGGCACGTTCCCCTGTTGCTGAGCTACCTGGACGGATTGGGTGTGAGCCACGAAGTCATCATTAGCGATGACGGTAGCAATGACGACGGCCGGACTCAACGCATAGCGAAGGAACTGGGCTGTCGATATGTCGGCTGTTCGTCGAACCAGGGCAAGGGGGCTGCCGTGCGTCGTGGCATGCTGGCTGCCACTGGACGATATCGGATCTTTACGGACGCCGATATCCCCTATGAACTCGACACGATCGAGCGGTTTCTCTGGTATCTCGATTTCAAAGAATTTCATTTTGTCGCCGGTGATCGCTCACTTGAGGAATCGGATTATTTCGTGCAATTACCGCTCGTGCGACGTCTTGGCAGCCACATTTACTCGTTCATCGTAGGTCGCTTCGTCGCGGGTGGATGGTTCGACACGCAATGTGGCATGAAAGGATTTCGCGCAGAAGTGGCCGAAGACTTATTCGCTGTCGGACGCATCCAGCGCTTCGCGTTTGATGTGGAGCTTTTCTACATCGCGCTGAAGCGGAACTACGACATCAAGCGCTTACCTGTCCGGCTCCGATGCCAGGAAGGTTCGAGTGTGCGGGTGATCCGAGACGGGCTCGCAATGGTACGCGATCTGGCCGTCATCCGCTGGCATCAACTAAATGGGCACTACCGGCGCCGAACGCCGGTCACGCCTGCCATCGACCACTCCCCAGCATCTCGCCGCAATTCAGAGGTCGGCCTTACGACACCATGAGTACGATTCTTGCGAGCCGACGCGCCGGTGACCAGATCGCCATTCCGGGTGACTACCAATATCGCAGTTACCACGGCGGCTGGGCGGCACAACGGTACTGGCATCATGCAAAGTTCGCGGAGGCCGCGCGCTGGTTGAGACCGGCCGCTGCCGACGTGGTCTTGGATGCGGGCTGTGGCTCCGGCGTGCTGGCAGACCGGCTTGCGGCCGATCCAAACACGCGAGTACTTGGCATTGACGCTAACGCCGCGGCGATCGAGTTCGCGCAGCAAAAGTTCCGCCGGCCGAACCTGGAGTTTCGGCTCGGGTTCCTGCACGAGTTGGAATTACCGGACGAGTCGATCGACAAGATCGCATTCCTGGAGGTCATCGAACATTTGCACGTGGAGCAAGCGCGGATAGTCTTGAGCGCGTTTCGCCGCCTCCTCCGTCCCGGAGGCCGGTTGGTTATTACGACGCCTAACGAGCGGAGCTTGTGGCCGGTCATCGAGTGGACATTGGATCGGCTGCGGCTCGTGCCGCATCTGGCCGACGATCAGCACGTCGCATTGTACGACTCAAGATCATTGGTCCAGCTGGGCGAATCTCTGGGTTTCCGCTGCGTGACAATGCGGACGCTCAACTTGCTCGCTCCCTGGATTGCGACGTTGAGCTGGCGGCTCGCCGAAACGATGCATCGGTTGGAGCAGTCGCGCCCGCATCTTTATGGCAGTCTCCTCCTCGCGATATTTCAGAAGTAACTAAAGACTCACCGTGTTGGCCGTGAGATTGCAATCTTTGCGCAACATATGGCGTTCCATTGTTCTGCTCTGCGGTGTGTCATTCGGCTTTTTACTCCTGCTGGAATTGTTCTTCCGCATATTTTGGCCGCAGCCCTTGGCATGGGATACCGGAATGGTGTGGGAGCCTGTAGCGGGTCTAGGTTGGCAGCGGCGACCCAATCTAAATATTCGTGTCAACACCGGCGAGCGAGAAGTCCGGGTAGTCAGTGATGCGTTGCGGCACCGCATCGGAACAGTTCCAGAAGAAAAACCCGACGTTCGAATTCTCTCGGTTGGCGATTCCTTTGTCGAAGCATTGCAGGTCGATTATGGGCAGACAATGACGACGCTGTTGGCCAAAGCTTTAGCTATGTCGTCGGGCCGGAAGGTCGGGGTAGTGAATGCCGGAGTAGGTGGTTGGGACCCCAATCAATATCGCATCATGGCCCAACAGGAGCTAGAACGCGCGAAGTATGCGCTTGTTCTCGTCTTTGTCTATATGGAAAACGATCTGGTGGACAGGCGCCTTGAGAGTTTTGCGCCCACCACTCGTTTGACCCCGCCTCAGCCACGCTATGACACTGTACGTGCGATGCTGAGCACACTGTCAGTTCTGGGCGATGCATGGCTGCGGCAGCATTCACACCTGTACACTTTTTGCCTGAATTCCGTCGAATTGCGCAAAATCCGGGCCGGTGCGTATACACAGCACTTTTTGAGCAACATCATGCGCTCCAACTCTGAATCCCCGGCCTGGCGAATCACCGGTGAAGTGCTGGCCGAAACTGCCGGCATAGCTGCGGAGTACGACACGCCTGTGATGTATGTGCTATTACCGCCGCCGCACTACATAGATGAGAACATGCTCAAAACATATGTCCGCGCATTTGGCATCGAGTTGTCGCAGGTCGATATTGCCCAACCAGCGCGGCTCTTAATGGCAGAATTAGCTAAAAGGGGACTTACCGTAGTTGATGCTACGGAAGCGTTGCGTACAGCATTTAAGGCTGGAGAGAAAGATCTGTACGGCCACGTTGACAGGCACTTTGGACCTGCCGGCCACCAGGTGATGGCGCAGTTTCTTGCACCTTTAGTGGCGAAGCATCTGTTGTCGCATCCTCCGGGTCAGTTCGAAGATCTCACCGTCATGCCCGGTCCCCTTAACAGTCGGGCGATGCCCGTGCATGCTGGCGCGATTTTTCCTTAATTGCGCATGCTTCAGAAAATATTTCTGCAACCTGACGGCCATTCTGTAGCGCGGGCCGTGAATCTCGAGAAGCGTTTATGGGCTCTCGCGCTCGCTATGTCGGTCTTGATACTCGGCGTGCTGGCGACACCTCTGTTCATGGGGGAAGTGTATGTCCAGGATGATTTAGGTATCTTTCACCTGAGTGCGCGCTATTTTTATGCCCAGAGTCTGACGCACGGTGAGAGTTTTATCTGGTGGCCCAGCGTGTTGGGCGGCTACTACTTGCACGGTGAGGGACAGGCGGGCCTGTATCATCCCGTCCACTTGCTGCTGTACCGGCTGCTACCCTTCGTGATGGCTTTCAATATCGAGTTGCTGCTGCATTATCCATTCATGCTTGCCGGCACATACTTGTTTTTCCGCCGCTGGGACCTGCGCAGTGATGCAGCCATGTTTGGTGCCATGGTGTTTACGTTCGCGGGTTTTAATCTGCTGCACTTCATTCACCCGAACATTGTGGCGGTTATCGCGCATACCCCATGGCTCTTGTTGGCGATTGAAGAAGCGATGTGCGGCAGTGACCCGCGCCGTGTTTCGTGGGCCAAATTCTCCGTCGGTTTGCTCACCACCTCACAGCTGTTGCTGGGCCATCCACAAGCCGTGTGGTTCTCGGGCGTGCTTGAAGTCTTGTATCTGGGATGGCGTTTCCCGGACTGGCAAGGAACAACGCGCCTGTGGTCTCTGGGAATCGCTAAGGTCTTGGGCATTCTGGGTGGGAGTGTGCAACTGCTCCCGACCTGGGATGCGGTTGTCCAATCTATGCGCCAAGAAACACCTTATGTGACGGCGTACAGATATAGAGACTCGCTGAATCCAATTAATCTGGCACAATTCGTGGCTCCCTATGTCGCCAAAACACGAGTATTCGGGAGCAGATTTGTAAACGAATTTGGCATCTACTCCGGCGCCATTGCTGCGGCAGTACCGCTTTGGCTCTTGATTCGCCGGAAGGTTTTGACAGCGAGACGCTGGCCGGTAATGAGCGTTTTGTGTCTCGCGCTGCTCGGGCTTGTTTTGGCTATGGGAAGATATGGCTACGTGTATCGGCTGCAAACGTATCTGCCGCTGGTCAATTGGTTTGGTGTGCCGGTGCGCTACATATTTCTCCTGCAGTTTGCTCTGGCGGTCGGCGCCGCGTTCTTGTTTAGCGATCTCGCTACTATCGTACAATCACGCACACCAATTCCCAGGCGTCAATTCTGGACGTTGACTGCCCTGCCGGTTATCAGCGTTGGAGTCATTGGTGCGGCGATCTGGGTCCGTAGCCATCCGATGGCATGGCCTGCGCTCGCCGCGCAACTCGCGACGCCAGAGCGCATTCTGCTTGCTTCCGTCCCTATCGTGCTCGCCACGACTCTAATTCTCGTAGCAGCACGGGGAAGTCCCTATGCACTAGCGGGCATTGTCGTGTTTGCTGCTATCGATCAGGGTATCTATGGCGTGAGTTTTCTTTGGGACCCTTTCCGGTCTTCACCTTTCGAGACCGTGTCGGCCGCACAGGCTTTGCCGCCAGAGACAACCAGTTATCGGGTGCAGTCCGACAACAATTTCCTCACCCTGCGGGGCTTTCAGCTTGCGGGCGGATATATTGCATTTCGTCCCAGACCGCTCATGAATCCATTAAACGTAAAACGATTGCAGCTGGCAGGAGTAGAGTGGGTCCAAACTAGAGCGCCATGGACACGGACTGACACGTCGCTTGAACTGGATCCATTGCTCGCCAGGGATACACGTGTTACCTTCGATGGACTCGGCAACCCTTCATCCTGGGCGCATGTGTCAAATCCTATGGCGCGTGCCAGGCTTGTCACGCAATCGCGTGTGAGTGTGGCTCCCGCTCAGGATATCGATTCCATCAATATCACCGCCACTGCTCTGGTCCCTGAAGCGCTGCGTTTAGAAGAAGGGCCGGCGGGTACAGTCTCTATCGAGTTCGACAAGCCAGGGCACATACGGTTGAGGGCGGCGGTACCGTCCCGACAATTGCTGTCGCTTACAGAGAGCTGGCACGATGGCTGGCGGGCCAGCGTAGATGGCGTACCGCGTGATGTCGTACGTGTTAACGGTGACTTCCTGGGCTGTGTTGTCGAGGCCGGCCAGCACTCGGTAGAGTTTTCTTTTCAGCCCGAGAGCCTGCGCCGGGGCGCTTGGTTGTCTGGCCTCGGTTTGACTCTTTTACTCCTCGTCCACTTTCAGGCATTGGTCCGCTACAGTGTCGCAAGTAGCAAGCATCAAATTTCCACATACGCTCAGGCCTAGAGCCTCAGCGAGGCAAAACTGAATTGCAGCACTCAGCTCGTAAAAGAATTCTGATCAGCGAACCGCAGGCATTCAGGCAGCGGTCCTACTACCCTTACATGTGGGCAATCCTGAAGTCGTACTGTGAACGCAAGACAGACCTGGCGCCCTGGACACAGTGGCTGCCGCCTATATACCAGAAGGACGATCCCGAAACCCTGGTGCAACCCTTCCGTGATTCGCCGCCCGATGTACTGGGGTTAAGCTGCTACACCTGGAACTGGGAGCTACAGTGCCGAATAGCGCGCCTGATTAAGTTGCGGTATCCCCGCTGTATCGTTGTAGCGGGCGGCCCTCATCCCGACTACAAAGACCCCGACTTTTTCCGCAAGTATCCCTTCATCGATATGGTGGCTGTCAGAGACGGAGAAATTACATTTAGCAGGATTCTTGCAAAGCTGATCCGTGAAGAACTCAGCTTTCAAGACGTTCCCGGATTGTACCTGGCGGGTACCAACGGCGGCGGTCACATCCACACCGGGCCCACAGAGGTCCCGGTGGAGTTCGACCACAGTCCCTATCTCGACCAAAGCGCATACTTCGAGAAGTTAAAGGCAAGTTCGGGTTCGATAAGCTTCGACGTTATTTGGGAAACCAACCGTGGCTGTCCCTATAGCTGCAACTTTTGCGATTGGGGATCCAACACGATGTCGAAGGTTCGAAAATTCGACATGGAGCGAGTCAAGGCCGAGATCGACTGGTTCGCGCACATGAAGGTCAATGCGATCATGCTCACGGACGCGAACTTCGGCATCCTGCCGCGCGACCTGGAAATTGCCGATATCTTGAACGAGGCCCGATCTAAAGGTGGCCATCCGAAATTTGTTCACTACAGTCCCGCAAAGAACAATCCGGATCGCACTGTGGAGCTTGCCAGAAAGTTCGTTGCAAGCGGGATTTCGCCAGTACATCCGTTCGCAATACAGCATACGAACGTTGGTGTGCTCGCGGCCGCAGATCGCGCCAACATCTCGGCCGACAAACAGCGTCAGATCGCTAAGGCCGTGGTGACCGAGCATATCCCCACCCTCGTGCAGCTCATCATCGGCATTCCAGGCGACACATACGATTTATGGAAAACATGTCTCACAGACCTGATGGACTGGGGGCTACACGATAATTACCAGATCTTCAACTACACGCTGCTGCCGAATGCGCCGGCGGCCGAGAAATCGTTTCGAGCGGAGTGGCAAATCGAAACAATCACGCGGGATATCCCGCAGGAAGGTACGGGACAGCGACCGAAGGACGATACAGACGCCCTTACACGCGTCGACATAATCGTCCGATCCAAGAGTTACTCCCGGCAGGACTGGGTGAAGATGAAGATTTACGCTGCGTTTATTCGAGCTTTGCACAATCGCAGCCTTACGCGTCTGATCGCGATGTATCTGCATTTCACCCATGGAGTCAGTTATCGCGATTTCTACGACCGGATCATCGAGGACTACTTTGGCAAGTCCAGCCTCTACCAGGCACTGACGGAGCATTTCGTCCGGTTCTTGAATAATGAGTCGGCATTTGAAGACCTTGAGTTTGACCGCCTGGGGAGTCCGCTCTATGTGGAACCAAGTCAGTGGTTGTTCCTTCAGATATGCTGCGACTTCGACACGCGCTTTGAGGAGCTAGAGGCCTTTCTGGTGAAGTGCTTCCCGCAGGCCGGAAACCTAGCGGGCGCTGTGCATTATCAGCGGAACGTGATTGTGGCGCCAAGCATCGGACAGAAGCAGGACAGGTCTTTCAACACCGATTTCGACTGGATCCGCTACTTCGACAAAGCGGCGACGCTCACGCAGTACGAACCACTCGCCGAACCTGCGGCGACCCCGGGAGCCGTGGTCGAGGTTCTGGATGACATCAGCGAATTCGTAGGGGCCCGCAAAGACCCGCGGCTCGCGTGGATCGAACTTGTGCGCGAAGTTCGGCGGACCCTCACCACTAACTTCCAGCGGCTCCGGCTCCGTACGAGCACAAGTCAATTGTGAGTTTGATGCAGCCGTCCAGAAAAACATTTTGCACAGCCCCATTCACGTCTTTCGTGATCGATCCCGACAAAGGCGTTCGTCCGTGCTGTACGTTCGATGGCCACCAGGGAAATCTCAGTCAGGATTTGCTGACCGACATTCTCAGTGGAGACCAATGGCAGGCTATTCAGAAGCAAGTCAGCGCGGGGAACCTGCCCGATGGATGCGCCAATTGCTATGCAAGGGAAAAAGCCACCGGGTGGAGCGTTCGGACTTCCAGCTTCGATCCGAAGCTTGCGCGAAACGACAACTGGCAAAAGGGTCTGACGCAAATCGAAATCAACAGCAGCAATGTTTGCAATCTTGCCTGTACTCATTGCTCGTCCACATTCAGCAGCCGATGGGGTGATCTGAGTGCCAGGCTCGATGAGGAAGACATACCTCACTACCGGAGCAGCAAACATTCCGTATACAAACCAGATCCGCAGAATATGGTGCGCCAGCTAGCGGCATTGGACCTTAGCTATCTCGAAATAGCTCGATTCAAGGGCGGAGAACCATTGCTTAACCCTGACTTTCCTGCCGTCCTTCGGCACCTGAACGATCGTGGAATTCTGACTAAGATAACGGTCACGCTCGTGACCAATGGGAGCATCGTCAGCCAGGAGGTTCTGGATCTGCTTCGACAGGCCGGCACCGTCCAGTTCATTATTAGCGTCGACGGAACTGGAAAGCTTCAAGAGTATATCCGACACGGCCCTTCCGACTTGTTGCGCATCGAAAGGTTCCTCGAGAAGTTTTCGATTTTGGAACAGGTATCTTTCTCACTTAACGTTTCTGTGATGGTCTACAACGTGTTCACGTTGGATCGCATCACGGACTGGTGGTACGGACTGCGGGACAGATATCCTCGAAAACTCCAATACCCGCTGAGGTTTTACTTGCATGTCGTCGAACCACCGATACTCTCCGTGAGCGTGCTTCAGGATCCAACGCGAAAAAAACTTGTCAAAAAATATCGGCGGCTTCGTAATGCGGACTATACGCACGTCATTCAAGCCTTAAACGGGCCTTTCGCCGGTGCCGCAGTCCACAACGAATTCGTTGCATACACCCGGGGCATGGACAAGATCAGAGGGACGGCGATCCTGGATGTCGCCCCTGAGCTCGAAACAGAGATGGTCTTGCTGAAGACGGAGCAGCAAGAGAGAAAGTGGAGGTTTTTCGATTTCCGGCATAAAACATTGAACACCGCCGAGACGTTAGGCCGTGGGATAGCCCTGAGTAGAACCGGAAGGTACAAACGGGCACTAAAACTGTATGACCGATTCCTCATTGAGAATCAGCGGAAAGGGCGCGCTGCAAAATGGGAGGTGGAGCTACATCGCGCCGTCATTCTTGGAATGACGAACGAATGGAGGACGTCGCTCTACGAATTCTATCGCTTGGTCCAAGCGGATCCGAAAATGACCTTGAGTGCCGTGCAACGTCCTGAAGCTCTGCCGCCGGGCAAATTCCTGGGGGCCATATCTTGCCGCTTGGCCGGAGAAACCGGTTTTGTGGAGGCACCTTCTTTCAGGCTGGTGATCGAAGGGCTGGCCTATCAAGCACTCGGAATTAAGCACGAAGCGGCTGCGAGGGTTGCTGAGGCGTTGGAACTGGATCCCAAATTCGATCTGGCAAAGATCGCTAGAGAAGAGATGAACCTTGTCGCGTAATGACGCGACCAATGTTTCGCTTGGAACCGTCGTTTTGCGTGAATCCGTGAGCCCCGCCCCGTCCCAATTCCTACACCGCTAACGTCCCGTGCAATATAAGGTCATCATTGCGCTAACCTCTGGCCGCGTGAGCGGAGTGGATGTATTTTCGGTGACATTGCTTCGCGGACTACTCAAATCGGGAATACCGGCAAAGATCGTTTTGACCAACCATGGTGCTACGGAGGTCGACGCCATGCCGCTCCCGGATGATATTCCGATCGAGCGACTGGCTTTGCCGCAAACCCGCAATGGCAAGTCGTGTCTGAGACCGATGCTCGAATATTTGCACGATCAGGGACCATGCGTTTATTTACCGAACTACGATTATCGCCACTCTACAGTATGCGCAAAACTTCGGGCCCGGGTTGCGGCGATAGGAATCGTCCACAGTGATGACCCGATGCATTACACGCATACGCTCCGTCTCGGCCGGTACTGGAACGCAATCGTCGCTGTAAGCTCGAAGATCCATCAGACCGTCGCCGGCATCGATGACTCATTTCGCAACCGCCTTGTAACGATACCTTATGGTGTCCCGGTCCCGGACAACATCGTTCGCGCCGAATCGGCGCCCGGTACGCCGCTTCGAATGCTCTACGTCGGACGGATGGAGCAGGCGCAAAAGCGTGTATTCCGTCTGATTGAGATTCTCGACCTTTTGCAACAGCGGGCCATTCCCTGCGTCTTGACGTTAGTGGGAGGAGGTGCGGCAACCGAGGAATTTCGCGTGCGCGCCGAACACCACATTGCCTCGGGGCGCGTTCGGTTTGCAGGTATCCTGCCTAATCACGCAGTCGGAAGTGAGTACTTGCGAAATGATGTTTTCCTGCTGACCTCGGCGTTCGAGGGACTTCCCGTTTCGCTTCTAGAGGCAATGGCTCATGGTTGTGTTCCGGTCGTTCTACGAACGGATAGCGGTATTCCCGAACTGATCCGCGACGGAGAGAACGGACAGATGATTGCGGAAAGCGATTTCGGTTGTTTTGCGGATCATCTGGCGCCACTCTACGCAGATCCGCGAAAGCGCGCCGAAATGTCGCAGCGGGCACGGGCAACGATCATTAACCAGGGTTTCGGTTCCGACCGAATGGTGAATGATTACCTCCTCCTGTTCCAACGAGTATTCGACGACCTGCGACGTGGCTTGTATCGACGGCGACGCAGCAGATTGCCGCTGGATTTGTTCGGGTATCGGCTTCCCCACTCGATGGAACGCGTCGTCTCCCGCTTACGAAGATCGTGGGCAACCGGTAACGCTTGATGGTGTTCAAAACGGGCGATATCAAGGTCGTCGTTACAACGCCCTCCTGGAGCTTGAACGGCCCCAACGTGTTCGCCGCAAATCTCGTTAGCGGTTTACTCACAATGGGGATTGCCTCGCAAATCGTGCTAACCCGGCCCGACTGGTCGGATGCCAAGCCTCTGCCGGTTCCGCCGAATGTTCCAATCGTTGAGCTACCCATTCCGCGGTTCGCCAGTTTGCGCGTGCGCTGGCGAACGTTGATTCGCTATCTCGAAGAATTGGCTCCTTGTATCTACATTCCCAACTACGACTTTATCCACTCCTCAGTAAGCCCGCGATTGTCGGATCGCGTCCCAATCGTCGGCATCATCCATAGCGACGACCCGCAGCATTACGAGCACGTGGCCCGGTTGGGCCGCTACTGGAACGCTATTGTTGCCGTAAGTCCCGCGATAGCGGCCCAGGCCGAAACGCTCGACGCGTCTTTTGCCTCGCGCACAACTGTCATCCCGTATGGTGTTGAGGTTGCCGACACTTTACCTGAACGGCGGCAGGACTCTGTATTGCGGATCGTTTATGCAGGACGTTTGGTCCAGTATCAAAAGCGGATACTGGACTTACCTCGAATCGTACGCGCGCTGGTCGACCGAGGTGTGCCGGTTCAGTTAAGTATTGCCGGCAGCGGGAGCGACCAACGGATATTGATGGAAGCGTGCGCTGCTTTAAACGTACAGCAGCAGGTTTCGTTTCTCGGGACATTATCGAGCAGCCAAATGCGCGAACTCATGACCCAGAACGACGCTTTCATTCTGACATCGGAATTCGAGGGCCTACCTTTGAGTATGCTCGAGGCCATGGGACAGGGGTGTATTCCTGTCGTGAGCGATATCCGCAGTGGAATACCCGACTTGATCCAAAACGGAGTGAATGGCTATCGCGTGCCCGTGGGAGATATTCAAAAGTTCGCAGATTGCTTCAGCTCTTTGCATCGCGACGTGGGACTGCGCCGGGAAATGGTGACGAGAGCGTATAAAACCATCGTGACCGGCGGTTACAGCGTCCGCGATATGTTAAAGAGCTACGTCACGCTCTTCGAACGCGTGGTCGAGCAATCCGAACGCGGTACGTACCACCGCCCGCTCGCCTCGATCCTACCTTCTCCATCACTACCCTGGCCTGAATACCTGCCAGGCTCGCTTCAAAGAATCGGACATTACGGAAAGCGTCTCTTTGCTGAGATGAAAAATTAGGAGCGTGTCTGTCTCTTCCGGGCACATCAACGGTCGCCACTACGGTATCTCACGCGTACGCCAACGGCGTCGGCCTCGAACTAGCGCTCCAGAGAATCGACCGGCTCGTCCGCCGCTTTCCCCACGGTTTTCCTTCTCCGTTCGGCGATCGCCATCGCTACCACAGGGTTGGCAACGTGGAGTGGACATCCGGATTCTGGACCGGGCTGTTATGGCTGGCGCACCAGCAGACTGGGGAGCGAGCGTACCGCGAACGTGCCATGGCGTTGATTCCAAGTTTTGCCGCGAGGCTGGACGCGCGTGGCTCCGGCACGGACACGCATGACTTGGGATTTCTCTACACGTTGTCGTGCAACGCCGCTTGGACACAAACCGGCTCGTTCGAAGCGCGTACGCTGGCAATGCGGGCGGCGGACCTCCTCGCCGCCCGCTATTGGAAGGGCGGTCGAGTGATCCAGGCGTGGGGCCGGCTCGACGAACCCGCTGAGCGGGGTCGCATCATCATCGACAGTACGATGAACATGCCGCTGCTATTCTCAATCGACAGAGATGGCGATCGGTCCGCTTATCGCGAGATAGCGGTGAATCATTTCGACCAGTGCGCGAGGCTGCTGGTGCGGCCCGACGGCTCGACTTATCACACCTGCTTCGTGGACACGGACACGGGAAAACGCCTCTATGCAAAAACTCAACAGGGCCGGTCCAACGAATCCTGTTGGTCGCGCGGACAGGCCTGGGGCATCTATGGCTTCGCGCTGGCCTATCGGCACACGGGCGCTGATCGTTTTCGCGAAACCTCCCGGCAGCTCGCGCGGTATTTCCTGGACCATCTACCGGACGACGGGATGTGCTACTGGGATCTGGAACTTGGTGATGACGGACGACGGGAACGCGACACGTCGGCCGCCGCAATCGCCGCTTCCGGCCTCTTCGAATTGAGCGGATTGCTAGCGGCCGGAGACCCGGATCGCCGCGCTTTCCATGATGCCGCGACGGCGCTGCTCGGTATATTGACCTCGCGCTACCTCAATAACGATCCGGACGAGGACGGCATCCTGCGCGGAGGCGTCTGCCACCGGCCTCTCGGACAGGGCGTGAACGAGTGTTGCCTGTGGGGAGACTACTTCTATGTGGAAGCGCTGGCGCGACAGAACGAAACCTGGTCTTCGTTTTGGTGACACGATGTTGCTCAATCGAATCCAGCCGGGCGCGCTCGCCGGGATGGCCGCCCCTGACTCGTATCGCCCGAACTGGACTGCCGCCGATCGTCGGATGTGGGATCGCGCCGATGAGCGTGTGCAGCGCTATTGGATTGCGCGCGGCGAAACGTACCGTGATTTCGCCTGGCTCCCGCTCGAGCCAATGTATTCGGACTACCAGAAGACGGGGAACCGCCAGGGGTTCGAGTCCGGGTACCACAAGCGTCGGCAAGTCGTCACAACTCTTGTCCTGGCTGAGGCGTTCGAGCATCGCGGCCGGTTCATCGAGCCGCTGCTCGATGCCATCGATCATGTCTGCGACGAGCCCACGTGGGTGTTGCCGGCGCACGAGCAGGAGACGATTGACCTGTTCTCGGCAGAGACCGGCAATCTGCTCGCGTGGACGTGCTACATCTTTGGCGGCGAAGCTGCGTTTGCCAAGTCTGTCCGTGCGGCGAGAGCGCTTCATAAAGTGCGCACACGGCTGATCGAGCCGTACCTGAAGCACGACGACTATTGGTGGATGGCACTCAAGGGCGAGCAGCCGGGGAACTGGACGACCTGGTGTACCTCCAACTGCCTCGGCGCCGTGCTGCTGATTGAAACTAACGCCCAGCGACGAGCCCAGGCGATCGAGAAGGCCTGCCGCTCGCTCCACCGTTTCATCGAAGTCTATGCGGACGACGGCGGCTGCGATGAGGGGCCGATGTACTGGAATTTCGCTGCGGGGTGCCTGTTCGACTGCCTCGAAATGTTGCACGAGGCGAGCGAAGGCGCGCTGGATTTGTTCCACGAACCAGTCATTCGGAACCTCGCCGCCTATATCGGCAAGGTCCACATTCACGATCTCTACTTCGTCAACTTCGCCGACAGCCCGCCGGAGGTACCGGTGGACGCGGCGCTACTCCACCGGTTCGGCAGCCGGATCGGGGACCTGCACCTTCAGGCTTTAGGCGCGCACCTCTACCGCCTTCTAGACCGGTACGATCCCGAGGACACGCTGCGGTTGAAAATGTACCGCATGCTGGCGACTCTGGCTGCGGGCACTCCATTGCGCTCCCTGCCGGGGCCGGACCTGGCACCGCGCGAGAACTACTTGCCGAAGCTACAGGTGGCTGTCGCACGTGAAGACCGGCGAGCAGGGCACGGACTGGTGCTGGCAGCAAAGGGCGGACACAACAGCGAACGCCACAACCACAACGACGTCGGTAATGTCATCGTGTACCTGGACGGACGGCCAGCGATCATCGACGTCGGCTCGAAACAGTATTCGAAGGAAACGTTCAGCGAACGGCGCTACCAGATCTGGGCGATGCAGTCGGCATATCACAACGTGCCGTTCGTGAATGAGTGCATGCAGAAACACGATGCACGCGCGGCGGCCCGCGATGCGTGGTTCACACCGAACGAGGACGTGACGTCGTTCGGTGTTGATATTTCCGACGCGTACCCGGAGGCCGCGGGCCTGATCCGCTGGCTGCGGACTTTTACACTCGTGCGAAGCGCCGGAACAGTCCGGATTCACGACGAATTTCGTTTCACCAGACAAAACAACCGGTACGAACAAAGGTTCATGACTGCGTGCCGTCCCCGCACTGTCAATGGTGGGATCGCGCTCGATGTTGACCCTCAGCGCTCGTTGGTCCTGGAGACGATCCCCGGGCCGACCAGGGTGACGTTGCACGAGTTCGACGTCAAGGATAACCAACTGCGAACATCCTGGGGCGGAACGATCTACCAGGTGCGCCTACACTACGACGACGTGGGCCCGCTTGGGCATTGTGACATTTTGATCGCCACTCGCCGTGGCGATCCGCCAGCCACAGTCGCATCGGCCGTCGCACTCGATACAGAGGAACTGCCATAGGCAGTTATCATGCGCGTTGCGTTCTTTGTAAGCTTTTTCCCCAAGCTATCGGAGACATTCATCCTCGATCAGATTACGGGCCTGATTGATCGGGGTTGTGAGATCGATATTTATGCCGACTTGCCGGTCCAGGATAGCGAGGCCCATCCGGAAGTAGACACTTACGGTCTCCGTGAACATACTCACGAGTTGCCCATACCAGAAGACGGTTTCCGCCGTGTCTTCAAAGCACCCAGCCTCATGGTTGCGAATCTAGGGAAGTCTTCCCGCGTCCAATTGCGGTCTCTGAATGTCTTCAACTACGGACAACGCGCACTGTCCTTGAGGTTGTTCTACGAGGCTTTGTCATGCCTGAACCGGAAGCCTTATGACATCGTCCACTGTCACTTTGGCCCGAATGGCCTTCGAGGCGTGATGTTAAGGGAGATCGGCGCGCTGCAGGCAAAACTCATCACATCGTTTTACGGCTATGATGTCTCAGTCTCCGCGCGCCATTCTCGACCACACAGCTATGCTCGCTTATTTGCAAAAGGTGATCTTTTTCTCGCCATCAGTGACACGATGCGGCGGCGCCTCGTCGAGTTGGGTTGCCCCGAGGATAGGATCCTGGTACATCGGCTGGGAGTCGACGTGCAGAAGTTCAATGTGTCGTTGCACACTCCACCCGATGGTTCGATGAACATCGTGACAATCGCACGTTTGGTTCATAAAAAGGGAATTGAACACGGCATACGCGCCGTCGCACGACTCGTCCAAACCGGCTTCCAGGTGAAATACACCATCGTTGGGGATGGCCCTCTGCGGGACCAACTGGAGCAACTCATTCAGCAGCTCGGACTGAACAAAGTCGTGAAGATGTCAGGCTGGAGACGTCGGCCCGAAATCGCAGATTTGTTAGCCAAAGCCCACATACTGCTGGCACCAAGTATTACCGCCGACGACGGGGACCAGGAGGGCACACCGGTCGTTTTGATGGAAGCACTGGCGGCGGGACTGCCAGTCGTTTCGACACAACATAGCGGTATTCCCGAAGTGGTGGAGGACGGGGTTACGGGTTTTGTGGTTCCGGAGCGAGATGTCACCGCACTGGCTGAGAAACTCCGATACTTGGCCGAGCATCCACATGAGCGGTCCCGCATGGGTCAGGCCGGTCGAGTTGCGGTGAAACGGCTGTTCGACATTGAGAAGCTGAATGACCGACTGGTGGAAATCTATAACGGATTAAATGGGCAGGCGGCCGAAAAGCAGGCAGTCATGGATGAATCCAGTGCGGCCGCACGGTGTGACAACGCCAATCGATTTTATTCTCCCACCATTCACTGATATCGCCACAGTCGTTGCGTATCCCTGAGGGCCCACCCGAAATGAGTTTAACCATTGAACAGGAAAGACCTGCGTTTTCATCGTATCCACAAGTGGATCGCCGATCATCTCTCTCTTTAAGCGAATTTCGTAAAGAGTATCTGTACCCGGCAAAACCTGTCGTCATTACGGGTAGCATCGAGTCCTGGCCGGCGCGGTCGCGTTGGACATTAGATTATTTCAAAACCAAATACGCAGACGTGCAGGTCACAGTGTGCCGCCTGCGAGGGGAGCATTACGAGGCGAGTCACACTGAGCAGGTGAAGCTCGGTGCTTTCGTTGAGCAAATCCAAACCACTGCTTTCGACAAGTATCCTTGCTACATCCGTGATGACTGGCAAATGTTCCTGACGCACAGGGAATTGCTCGCCGATTACAAGGTGCCAAAGTATTTCTTCGACTGGTTCGTGTTTCTGCCCGGTTTCATGCGGCTGATATATCCCCGGATTTTTATCGGCCCGAAGGGGGCGATCACGCCGCTTCATTTGGACATATGGGGTACCCATGCATGGCTCGCGCAGTTAGTTGGTCGAAAACGTTGGCTCCTCTTTTCGCCCGATCAGCGCCCCTTGCTCTACGACTGCAGTGTGCAACCGCAAAATCCCGATCTCAAACGGTTCCCGCTGTTCCGGAAATCAAAGCCGGTGGAGTGCACCATTGGTCCCGGCGACCTCATCTTCGTGCCAGGCGGTTGGGCACACGAGGTGGTATCCCTGGATCCCACAATTTCGATCACGCATAACTACATGGGTCCTGGTTGTTTCACCCAGAGCTTAACGGGTTCTTTAAGGCAACAGGTTTTTGACCGGTTGAGACGCCATCAATCTTAGAAAATTCGAGAAATCATCATGCAAGCAACGAATCAAAAGCTACTCGATTGGATGCCCGAGCAGATGACTGGCTTTGGCCAAAAGCCTATCGTGGTAAGGCATCGCCTTCATGAACTGCCCCTGTTTTCAGATGAGGAATTAATCGAGGTGCTGGAAAACCACCCCCGTGACCAGTTGCAGGCGTTTACGATGGGAACCGATGCCTCGAAAATTCACGAATGGCAACCGGTCGACGTTGCAGGTTCCTCAGGCAAAGACATGTTGTCGGCCATAGCGCGAGGGCGATTTTGGTTTCACCTATTTCGAATGCAAAGCACAAATGCGCGGTACAAGGAACTCCTGCGAAGGTTGTTCTCTGAACTATCGGACGTACTGCCGGACTTCAGACCGGCCAACGAGTCCGCGACACTTATAATCTCCTCTCCAACCGCTTTGGTTTACTATCATGCCGATCCGCAGCTCAATTTCCTTTGGCATATTCGAGGATCGAAACGGGTGTGGAGCTATCCGGCCGGTGACCACGAACTTATCGATCAGGAAATGCTGGAGGACATTTTTGCTTCCTACGCTGACGAGGAAGTGCCCTACAAAGCGGAGTTCGACAAAAAAGCAGCACTTTTCGAGTTGAACGCCGGCGACGTCATTTCCTGGCCTCTAAATTCGCCCCATCGCGTCACGAACCTCGACGGGATAAACGTGTCGCTCAGTACGGTCTACGAGACTAACGAGAGCTATCGGCGCAAGCTTGTGTATAACGCGAACCGCTTTTTCCGGCTTTCTTGCGGCATTCCGCTGCGGTCCACAAAGGAAGCCGGTGCTGGTTCGTACATCAAACGAAGCGCCTTCAAATTGCTGCATAAAGCGGGCGCCGTGCGTGAACCACGCCGGCGCGCTTATATTTCGCATCTGCGAATTGACTCAGCGGCTCCAGATGGAATCGAGAAAATCAGCGATGGACCGGTCTTGACGGAGTTTTCGAGGCGGGAATTTACGCTCACGAAGAATTCGCTTGGGCAAGTCGTAGCCGTGCGGCCCCAAAACCCATGATCAGGTAGCGAGATTCGGGATCTATCGAATTTGTGAAGGGAAAACTAAGATGAAATACGTTTCTATTCTGCTATGTGTTCTCTGCGTGACTTGCGTTTTAGCGGCAGCACAACCCCAATCCACAATTCAGAAAGGCGAAACACCGCCTCAGCCGCCAAAGAATGGGGTTTCAGCGTCTCCCGCATCGCCTCCACAATCGCAGCCGGCATCAGCCCCGCCAAGTGAGGACTTCGTCATCGGACCTGAAGACGTCCTCGAAATCAGCGTTTGGCGCGAACCGGACCTCACAATGAAAGCCGTCGTCAGACCCGACGGGAAAATAGGCGTTCGACTGCTCAATGATGTACAAGCCAGCGGTCTCACAACGAAGCAGTTGCAAGACCGCCTCCAGACAGACTTTTCGCGATTTGTATCCGAGCCCGTAGTGACTGTCATTATCACGGAGGTCCGAAGCCAGATGGTTCACATCATAGGGAGTGTTCCTCGCCCCGGTGTGTATCCTCTTGGAGCCCCCCTGACGGTTATGGAGATTCTAGCTCGCGCTGGTGGCCTAGCTGACTTTGCTAAGAAAGAAGAAATCGCTATCGTAAGGACGGAAGGTGGGAAAACCCAGCGCCTCTTGTTCAACTACAAGGCGTTTGTTGAGGGGAAAAACCTTCAACAGAACATTCAAATGAAAAACGGCGACGTCATCGTCGTTCCGTAGACCCATACCCACAGGCGGTTGAAACCGGCGTTCCAAAGCCGGAGACGCGTCAACACCAAGAGAAAAAATCAGAGAAACCAAGGCCGGCTCGAGACTGTCATCTGGAGGATGAACTATGTGTGGGATTGTGGGAATTGTGAACCGGAACGATGGGATGTCACCAAGTCGCTCGCTTTTGGACCAAATGACTTCGAGCCTCTTCCATCGTGGTCCCGACGATGGTGGCGTATATATTTCAGGGCCGGTTGGTTTTGGACATCGCCGCTTAGCCGTCATTGATCTATCGGGCGGCCGGCAGCCAATGGCCGATCAGGCGTCCAGGCGGATCCTGATTTACAACGGCGAGATTTACAATTTCCGCGAACTGCGCACAGAAATGAGTGCGGCGCACCATTTCGAAACCGATTGTGACACTGAAGTGCTGCTGCGAATGGCGTCGATCTCCGACTTCGGCTGGCTCGAGTCGCTGAACGGAATGTTCGCGTTCGCGCTATGGGATAACGATGCGAAAACACTTCTCCTTGGACGCGACCGTCTCGGTATAAAGCCCCTCTACTACACTCAATTGCATAATGAGTTTATTTTCGCTTCCGAAATCCGAGCGTTGCTTCTTCATCCCAACGTAATACCGTCGGTCAACACCAGGAGAATTCCCGAATACCTCGCCTTCCGCAGCGTCTGCGGCAATCAGACCATGTTTTCCGGAATTCACGAGGTTCCGCCAGGGCACGTAATGATATTCCGCCAGAATTCATTTCAGGGCGATGTCATTCGCTTCTGGTCTGAGGGCGAGAAGAAAAATGTCGGAGATTATGTCGATCCGACTCTTTCTTTTGAGGATCAATTTGAGCGGCTCTTAATCGAATCCGTCCGGTTTCGGCGAATCAGCGACGTTCCTGTCGGCACGTACAACAGTGGTGGTTTGGATTCCAGCCTTATTACAGCAATTGCTCAGTCACAAACGAAAGGTGCCCTGCACACATTCTCAGTCGGTTTCGAGGAGAGCGACTATGACGAGACGAAATATGCTGAAATCATCGCATCGCGGCTCCGAACGCGCCACCACACCCTTCGGATCAGCGAGCAAGATTACTTGCAGGCCTTTGAACAGACTGTGGCACATCTCGAAGAACCGATGAATCACGCGCACACGGTGCCGCTTTTAGAGTTGAGCAAGTTTGCCAAGCAGTACGTAACAGTCGTCTTGACCGGCGAAGGCTCCGATGAACTGTTCGGCGGTTATCCGCGCTTTCATATTCCCCTGCTTACCGAGTCGTTGAGCGCTCTCCCTGGTCCTGTAAGACGCCGCGGCCTGGCCATGGCACGATCGATGAGAAGCCGTAAGATTACAAAATTGCTCGAGAACGCTGAGGACACAGTTCAGTCCGTCATTGAGAATTCGAGACACACACCCCGCGAGGATTTCGACCTTTTGTGTCCCGGACCGCATGCGTTCACGGAACGGTTTGAAGTCTACGACGCAGCGGTTCGACGGACGCCGACCACGCTCGAACGCATGCTGTACTTTGATCAACGGACGTATTTGCCGGCTTTGCTGAAGCGCCTGGACAAGGCCAGCATGGCTGCAGCCATCGAGTGCCGCGTACCTTACCTGGATTACCGCATTGTCGAATGGAGCATGTTGTTGCCTCCATCATTGAAGGTGCTGATCTGCAGAGATAACAAATTGATCGTGAAGAAAGTTGCAAGTCGTTGGATACCACATGAAATTACCTCCCGCAAAAAAGTAGGGTTCGGCGTGCCGATATCCCGATGGCTGCGCAATCCTCGCGGCTTGGGGCGATACCTCGAACTACTTCTGGATTCGACTTTCAGGAACAGAGGCTACTGCGATCCGAAGATTGTCGAAACATTCATACGCCAACACTCCCAAGGACTAACCGACCATAGTGAGATCCTCTGGGGACTGATCAACTTGGAACTCTGGTGGCGTTTATTTGTCGATTCGAATGCATGGCAACAGAAAATGTACGCGCCTGAAATGGCAACTGTTTGTCCAACGGCATGAAGGAGTCTGGCAGGGCCCGTGCCTGCCTGCTCTTTTTTTGTGCCATGCGTCTGAGCGTATATAGACGTTCAGAGTAAATGAGAACAATATGTCTGATTCGCTTTCCGATTTGGAGATCAAACGGTCGAGGCTCCTCGAAGAGTTCCGCAGTCTGACGGATTTTCGGCCGGGCTCGATCACAGCGGCAGTGCGGGCATGCGGTAAGCCGACTTGCCATTGTGCAAAACCAAATGATCCGGGGCATGATCCTCAGTTCCGGCTGACTCGAAAAGTGGCCGGCAAGACGGTGACCGAGACCTTTCCCGGTCCCCGGGCTCTACGTAAAGCACAAAAGGAAGTCGCCGAGTTTCGCCGTTTTCAGAAAATGGCTGAGGACCTCATAGCGATCAATGAAAAGATCTGCAAGCTTCGGCCCGTCGAAGAGGGTGGGTGGACCGCACAGGAAAAAAAACATCTGTTACTCTCAATCAGGAAGTCACGCGCGAGATCGTCGAATGGGTGATACACAATGACTCATGAGTGGCTTGAGGAAGGCGCAGTGTCACTGCACGGCTTTGCCTCAGGCGAAGCGGGTCTGCTGATCGAAGAGGTGGAACGTGTTGCGCAGGCGGCGCCGTTTCGACATCTCATCACACCGGGCGGCTATACGATGTCTGTGGCGATGACCAATTGCGGCCGCGTCGGTTGGGTGTCAGACAAAATCGGTTATCGGTATGATCGGTTTGATCCCGATTCTGGTGTTCCTTGGCCCGCGATGCCCGCTGCCTTCCTAAACCTAGCTGTGCGTGCCGCCGCCGAAGCGAGATTTGCGGATTACGATCCTGATGCATGCCTGATCAATCGGTATATCGAAGGTGCAAAACTCAGCCTGCATCAAGATCGAGACGAGAAAGATCGATGGGCTCCGATTGTTTCCGCCTCGCTGGGCCTGCCTGCCGTATTCCTATGGGGCGGGAAACGGCGCTCCGATCCGGTGCGGCGCATACGACTCGAAAGTGGCGACGTCGTGGTTTGGGGCGGCCCCGCCCGTTTCGTCTATCACGGCGTAGCTCCGCTCAAGGGTGGAGTGCATCCTCTCACCGGCAGTACACGCATCAACCTCACGTTCCGAAAAGTATTCTAACCTTTGCGGCTACAGTCGCAAGCCGGCACCCTTCTTGTGTCTAGTGCTCTTTCGTTGTCCGGATATATTCGGACACGTTTTTTGCGAGCACGTCGAGTGGTACATTCCCGCCGAGCACGACCGCGTCATCAAACGCCTTCACATCGAACTTCGGCCCCAGCGCCGCCATCGCATCCCGTCGCTGACGGTTGATCTCGCCATGTCCCACTTTGTAACCGCATGCCTGGGCGGGCCACGAGCAATAGCGGTCGACTTCACTGGAGACTTCTTCCGGGTTGGAACCATTGACATCGATGAAGAATTTTACGGCCTGATCGCGCGTCCAGCGTTTGGCGTGGATGCCCGTATCGACCACCAGCCGGCAGGCGCGGAACGCGAGCGACTGTAGATAACCGAGCCGTCCAACGGGATCGTTTTCGTAAGCGCCGAGCTCGTCGGCCAGTTGCTCTGCATAGAGCGCCCAGCCTTCCGAGTAAGCGTTGAATGCGAGCAACTGCCGAATCAGCGACATATCATGCGTGTACTCACCCTGCCAGATGTGGCCCGGGATGGCTTCATGGAAAGTCAAGTCGGCGAGGCTGTATTTGCTGTGGAGTTTGGTTGTTCTCAGATTGATCCAGAAACGGCCGGGAATCTTGCCGTCGATCGATCCTGGCCCGCCGTAAGCGCCGGGAGCTCCCGGTTCTTCTTCAGGCGGCAAGCGCTTCACTTCCATATTCGGATGGACTACTCGGTTGAAGGCGAGCGGCATCTGCGCGCGAATCCACTCCAGGCGTTTCTGAATGAAAGACATGATCTCGGCGCGGCCTGCATCGCCTTCGGGAAATTGATACTCGGGAGCCAGAGCCAGCGCCTTCATGCGGTCTCCAATCGTGCCACGCGTGTGGCCGAGCTTTTTGAGGATCGCATCCATTTCCGCATGCAGCTGCTTAAGGTCGTTCTGGCCCATCTCGTGTATCTCGTCAGACGTCATCGCGGTAGTCGTGGATGCCTTGAGGGCCCATCGATAAAACTCTTCGCCGTCAGGACGCGCCCACATGCCGGCGTCGTTCGTCGCCATCTTTCGTTGGGACTGCAGTTCCACGATCTGCCGTTCGAGCGCCGGCGCCACTTCCTGCATAGCAATCGCTCGCGCCCGCGCGGCCCAATCGCCCGGGATATCCTTCGTTCGCTTCGCAAGCGATTCCACCAGCGTACCGCCCTCGCGCGCATTCTTCGCGGACAGAGCGAGCTGCCCCAAAGCTTTGTCAATCAGGAAGGCCGGAGGCACGAGTCCAGTTGCACGCGCTGCCTGCATGCGGCCGAGTTCTCCATCGAGCTGTTTTGGGTAAGACTGCAGCCTCGCCAGATAAGCCTCCGCATCCGCGGCGATCTCGATGCGATGATCGCTGTCGAGGAACCGAGGGACGTCGAGATAAGCACCAACGTTCTGAATCACCACATAGGGTGTGTTGCGCCAACCGCCGACAGCAACGTCACCGTAAGGTAGGGAGAACCCTTCGAGCGAAGTCGCATAGGCGCTCCGAACAACCTCCAGGCTGGTCCGCGCTGCGCTGCTGAGTCCGGACGTATCGAATGCGTTCGCTCGCTCGAGGTCCGCGCGAAGCTGGTTGGCGATGCGTCTCTGTCCCTCGGTTGAACGGTCGGCAAGCTGCGAGCGGAGGGGTGCCCTCGCACCCGAATCGATTCCAAGCGAAGTCGCGCTTTCAGGTGCCAGGCGGAGAAGATTTTCCGCAAACGTGTCGAGGAGTGCCAGCGCGTCCGTATCGGGCGTTGCCGGGCGTCCGGGGGTCTTCTCCCGAGCGCATCCGGCTATGAACGGCAACGCGGATGCGAGCGCCGCAAGGACTTCACGCCGACTCATCAATAAATCTAACAAGTGCACTCCGACT
>Ga0114129_10000763_pt1 | contig 41055 bp, 38 predicted proteins | sample RhiMetdeltSRZDD1_FD_80071 | JGI IMG/M metagenome (GOLD analysis project Ga0114129, IMG submission 80071) | Populus rhizosphere microbial communities from Tennessee, USA - Rhizosphere MetaG P. deltoides SRZDD1 (version 2) (version 2) | ecosystem: Host-associated > Plants > Roots > Rhizosphere >...
ACGTAGAGGAAGCCGTCCGAGCTCCACCGTATCGGGTAATCTGCTTGCTCCAGTCCGGCGATCGCACGCGGCGCTCCACCTTCCACCGGGAATCGAAAGAACTTCCCCGGCCCCCGCGCCCCGAAAAACCACCGTCCGTCGTGCGAGACGGGGCCGGTCATGAAGTACGGGATGCGGACGCCTTCTTCGCTGATCGGCCGTGGCTTTCCTTCCTCGACGGCGAGCCGGTAGACCCGCCAGTTCTTCCCCGACTCGCGGCCTCCGAAAATGAAACCCTTTCCGTCGGGAAGCCAGGCGCCAACGTCAATCTCCTCGAAGCCCGTGAGTGCGACCGTCTTCGGCTGCCCGGTCCCGGTGGGAAGGAGCACGAAGCGATCGGCCGCGCCTGGAAGACTCACCAGGACCGATTTCCCGTCCGGGGCGAATGCGTGCGCGAATCCCTCTCCGAGTCGAACCGCGGGCGACCCATCCAGGTTGCGCAGATAGACCGACGAGGTCTTCCCGCCTCCCTCGCCGGTTTCACTGAACAGGACCGTCCTTCCGTCGGGTGAGAGATCCGCCGGGACCGCCTGATCGAGCCACGTCAGGTCTCGCTCGAGCGACTGGCCGGGTGCGAGCCCCCAGAGCGAGTAGATGATGGTGTGATGGGCGAGAAGCACTCGGCCGTCGCGCGAGATGTCGTCGAGCTCGAGCTCGCCGGGCATCTGGGCGACGAGCCGAACCTTCCCCGCGAGATCGACGGCGTGAAGCCCGCTCGGCTTTCCCGGCTCGGCCGCCCCGGTGAACCAGACCTCCTTGCCGTCAGGGGTCCAACACGGAACTCCCCCCGCGAAAGGGGCCCATCCCGTCGAAATCGTCCTGACTTTGCCTCCGGAGCTCGGAATCACGTTGATCGAGCCGGTCACGTCCTCGAACGCGATCAGGTCCCCCCGTGGAGAAAATCGCGGCACGGCGGGTTGACCTTCATAAAGAACTTTCCCGATCGGGAATTCGAGGCGATCCTTCCCCTCGACGGTTCGGACGATCGCGAGCTCCTTTCCGTCCGGCGACCAGTCTGCTCCGGCATAGGAAACCGCTTCGACCGCTGGGCGGGGGACTCCTCCGGCGAACGGGACCCGGGCAAGTGTTCCGAACAGCGGGTTCACGTTCATCAGGACCGCCATCTCCCCGGACGGGGAGACGGCCAGGATGTCGCCCTCGATTTCGAATGTGCGGGATTCCGGGCTTTGGGGCCGGACGGCGTAGAGACCCATCTTCGACCCCGCCCAAAGAGCACCGTACACGATCGTCTCGCCGTCCGGAGTGAAGCGCGCGTTCCCCAATAGGCCACTCCGGAAGGTCAGCCGGTGGAACGAGGGCGCGGAGGTCTTCGGGATCTTCCTCGCCGCCGCAAGCCAGCCGGCGAGCGCGCCTACGAGGATGAGAAGCAGAGCCGCCGTGGCGACGGTGGCGCGCCTTGCTCTTCGGAGCGGCCGCGGTCCGAGGTCGATCTCGAGTGGAACGGCGCTCGTGATCTCCGAGACGTGGTCGCGCACGCTCGCGAGATCGCGCGCCAGGTCGCGCGTCGAGACGTAGCGCTCCTCCGGATCTTTCGCCAGACAGCGCTCCACGATCCAGCGCAGCGGCGGAGGAACGTCGGGCTGGACTTTGCCGATCGGCTCGGGCTCTTCGCGGATGATTGCCGACATCGTCTCGGCGGCGGTCCTTTTCTGGAACGGCTTCCGACCGGTCGCGATCTCGTAGAGGATCGAGCCGAACGAGAACTGGTCCGATCGGAAGTCGAGCGGCTCTCCACTCGCCTGCTCGGGCGACATGTACCCGACGGTTCCCATCACGACGCCGGGGTGCGTCTCGGGCTTCGCGAGCGTCGGCATCACCGAAACCTGTCCTGACTCAGGCTCGACTAACTTCGCGAGCCCGAAGTCGAGGATCTTGACGAAACCATCCTTTGAGACCATGACGTTTTCCGGCTTCAGATCGCGGTGCACGATCCCCGCGACGTGGGCTTTCGCCAGACCCTCGGCGACCTGGACTGCGAGTGCTAGGACTCTACGAACCGACAGCGGCCCCGCCGCCGACAGCTCACGCAATGTTCTTCCCTCGACGAGCTCCATCGCGATGTAAGAAATCGAATCGGCCCGGCCGATGTCGTGAACCGTGACGATGTTGGGATGATTGAGCGCCGATGCCGAGCGCGCTTCCTGCTCGAAACGGGAGAGACGGTCACGGTCCTGCGAGAGCTCCTCGGGAAGCACCTTCAATGCGACATCCCGTCCGAGCCGGGCGTCGCGGGCGCGATAGACCTCCCCCATGCCGCCCGCGCCCAGGGGCGCGAGGATCTCGTAGGGGCCCAGACGGGATCCCGTGGGGAGCGTCACGGAGCCGAAATCTTACTTGCGTGGCGTCGCAGCCGCAGGTGGACTGCGGCGGGTGCAGCCCGCAGGGCCTGTCCCCGCTACTTTTTCAAAACGCCTGCGAGCTCGAGAACGAAATGAGCCAGCCGCGGCGGCCCTTCAAGTCCGGCCGCAGCGCATACGCGACGTCGAAGCGGAGGAGCGCGTGCCTCGAGGCGCGCGGCAACCCCACGCGCAGCCCGACGCCGGCGTCGGCGCGCAGATCGGAGAGGCGGAAGGAGCTCCCCGGAGGCCACGCATACCCCGCATCCACGAAGGCCGCCGCGCCGAGCACGATCAGATGGAGGAGCTCGGGCGTCAGCCGGACGCGGTCTTCCAGGTTGACGATCAGGCGCCGGTCTCCCGCAAAAGCGTGAAGCCGGTAGGCGCGCAGGCCGTTCGCGCCGTCGGCTTCGAGCTGGATTTCTTTGTCGAGCCGGTCTCCCCACGAGAGAAGGGTCCGCCCGACGAGCGTCTGCGCCGAGCGCTCGGAGAGGCGCCACACAGCGAGAAGTTCTCCTTCCGCGAGAGTGTTCTCGAAGGAGCCTCCGCGAATGCGCGTCGCAGCCCTGAGCGAGCCGACCAGAAATCCTCTCGGCAGGACGAGGCCGTGGGACCACTGGAGGATTGCCGCGACCGCCTTCTGCGCTTCGAAGACGGGAGGGGAATAGCCGAGCTCGAAGGAGAGCGCGCTGCCCAGGTCGAAGTCCTCGTCCCGCAGGAAATAGCCCACGTCATGCTGGACAGAGAAGACGGGGCGCGCGACCTCCAGCCGCACAAAGAAGTAACCAAAGCGGCGCCCGTCCGGAAGGGTGAAACCGTCCGGCTCTCGCTTCACGGGTCCGAACGTCGCCTCTTCCCGGCGGTAGCCGGCGAAGAGCCGCGTAGCGGGACGCTCTCCCTCCTCCGAGAGCCTCCGTCCTCCCGACATCTCGAAAGAGCGGGAGTGCATGCCGAAGCGGGCGACCTCGCTCCCTCCCGCGTAGAGCCGGGTCTGGCTGCTGCCCTGGTCGTAGAGGAGCGTGCCCCCCGCGGGAGAATCGAGCGAGCGGAAGCCGCTCTGGAGAGAGAAGAGGCGCCGATCGCCGTCGCTGTTGTTGTCGTACAGCAGATCGAGCGCGAGGCGCCGTCCGAGGAACTGCGGATCGAAGTAGAGAACTTCGCGCGTGGACCGCTCGGGCCGCTCGTCCACCGCGAGCGCAACTTTCTTGCCCTGTCCGAAAAGGTTCTTTTCCGAGAGCGAGACCCCGTAGTGCACCCTGCCACCCGCCCGGCCGAGCGATCCGGAAACTTCCGTGGTCCAGGAGTCGCGCGCCCGCACCAGAACGTCGACCTCGCCTTCCCCGACGGGCTGGGACGTGATGCTCACGCTCCGGAAGAACCCGAGAGCTCGCAGATTTCTCTCGGTCTCGGCGAGCTTGGCCGGATCGAGCAGGTCTCCCTCGGCGAAGAGCAGCTCGCGCCGGACGACCTCCGCCCGCGTGACACCGTGGATCGCGTCGGCGGCCCGCGCCAGGAAGGAAGACTCTGCATCCTGGAAAACGTTCTCCGTTTCGATGCGGATGTATCGGATGCGGAGCGGGCCCTCCCCGGACGCCGGGACGATCCCGATGCCCGCGGAAAACAGAATGCCCAGGACGAGTACGCGGGCGCGCCCCCCATCCCCGTGCAAAGACCGCACACTAGAATTCATGCCGTGCGCGCGGTGAAGGGGTCGTTCTCGTGAGAGCGCTCGTAGTGGAAGACGATCAGCGGCTCCGTTCGCTGGTCGTCAGGACATTAGCACGCGCCGGCCTCGCCTGCGACGAAGCGGCGCGCATCTCCGAAGCGGAAGAGCTCCTCACGGTCCACGACTACGACCTCCTGGTGCTCGACCGACGCCTGCCGGATGGCGATGGGTTGGACGTCTGTCGCCGGGCGCGGCGGAAGGGATTTGGCCGGTCGATCCTGGTCTTGACCGCGCTCGACGACCCCGCGGCGACCGTCGAGGGGCTCTCCGACGGCGCGGACGATTATCTCGGCAAGCCGTTCGACCTCGACGTTCTGGTGGCGCGCGCCCACGCCCTCCTGCGCCGCAACGAGCGTCGCGCGCCATCGCAGCTCGTGTGCGGAGGCCTGCGGCTCGACCCGGGGCGCCGCCTGGCGTGGCAGGACGACGCCGAGCTCTCCCTGACCGCCCGCGAATTTGCGATCCTGGAAACGCTCATGCGCCGGGCAGACAGCGTGCTTTCCCGCGAAGAGATCCTCGAGCAGGCGTGGGGCGAGCGGGAAGAGCCGATGAGCAACACGATCGACGTGTTGATCGCGCGTCTCCGAAAGAAGCTCGACGCGTGCGGGTCTTCTTCGCGGATCGAGACCGTTCGCGGAGTGGGATACCGCCTGACGTGATCCTTCCCCGGCCGCGGAAGGCCCGCACGCGCATCGCGCTCGCGGGAGCGGTTCTCTCCGCTGTCCTCTTGCTCTTCCTCGCTCTCGGCGCGCGCACGACCGTCCGAGAGCTCACCTTCCGCGACATCGACGAGGAGCTGCGAACGCTCGCGATCGCAGTCGGCTCCGACTACGAGATGGAGGGGCTCGGTTACGAGGAGTCCCTCGCGAAAGGCCTGGAAGCGAACGTCTTCGAATTCCGCCTGCAAAACCACTCCGCGATCCTCTTCGACGGCGAGCGCGCGCTGACCGTTTCCGGCGATCTCGTTCGCCCCAATGCCTCTTTCAACCTCACGCCGTACCGCAAGCGACCGGAGGACGCGTACACCGCCGTCGAGCCCTACAGCGGGCAGCACCGGATCTGCCGGTTCCTCGTGCTGCGGCTCGGAGGAAAGGCGGTCGGCGCGACGCTGGTGATCTTCCGATCCATCGAGCCAGCGTTGAGAGCTCTGGCCCGCCTCGACCGCACGCTCGCCGGACTGGTCCTGATCGGCTTCCTCGGGACCGCCGCGATCCTCGCCTTCGTGCTCGACCGGGCTCTGCGGCCGGTCGAGCGAGTCACCCGGCTGGCGGAATCCGTCGAGGCCTCCGACCTCTCGCGCCGCGTTCGCGTTTCCACGGGCGGCGAAGAGTTCCAGAGATTGACGGGCGTCATCAACTCGCTGCTCGAGCGGCTTGAGGGAGCCTTCCAGGCTCAGCGCCGCCTCGTCGCCGACGCGGCGCACGAGCTGAAGACTCCGATCGCGGTGCTCCTCGGGGAAGCCCAGGACGCGCTGCGGCCGGAAACTGGCCGCGAGGACCGGCGGCGCTCGCTCGAGACGATCGAACGCACCGCGCGGGGACTCGCCCGCGAAGCCGAGAATCTGCTTTCGCTCGCGCGCGCCGACACGGCGCCGGCGCCTCCGTTCGAGGTGGTGGACTTCGCCGCAATCGTCGAGCGGTCGGTCCAGGCTTCCCGGGGGATCGCCGCCCTGCGGAACGTGCAGATCGACCTCTTCCGTGAGAACGGGGCGAGCGTTCGGGGCGACCCGGCTGCGCTCCTTCGGCTCGCCACGAATCTCGTGTCGAACGCAGCGGTCTATTCCGAGCCCGGCACCTCCGTCGAAGTCGTCGCAGGAACGCGAGGAGGAGAAGTGTTCTTCGAGGTGCGCGACCGCGGGCCGGGCGTGCCGGCGCCGGATCGCTCCCGGATCTTCGAGCGCTTCGTTCGGCTCGACAGCGGCCGAGCGAGGCATCCGGAGGGGTCCGGCCTCGGCCTCGCCATCGTCCAACAGGTCGCCAGCACGCACGGCGGCCGCATCGAGGTCGAAGAGCGCTCCGGAGGGGGCGCGATCTTTCGCGCGGTGCTGCCCGCTGCGTGAGAAAAAAGTGGCCGGAGCCTCTCGACTCCGGCCAGTTGGAGGGGGATGTGCTCCGCGGTTACGAGGCTTTCGCCATCTTCGCGGAGGCGATCCGAATCGAGGTCGCGATGTTCTTACCGTCTTTCGTCAGGACACTGACCTGGGCGCGCTCCCCGGCCTTGAGCGATCCTCCCCGGACTTTCGTGGCGGCGGTCCAGGAGATCGAGGTCGCTTTTCCCGCCTTGTTGGTCAGGGAGAAAGTCTTCGCGTTCTGATCGACCGAGGACACCGTTCCCTCCATCGTCATCGCGTGATTCTTGCCTTTTGCCGTCGAGGTGGACGCGACGCCGATCGCGAGAACGAATGCGATCAACGAGAGCCAGGCTATTTTCTTCATACGGTTCTCCTTTTCACGTTTCAGCGTAAGGAGCACGCGGTGAACGCCGCGTGAATGAATTCTGGCGCGGGGAACGATGAACCGAAGGTGAACGCGTGGGTCTGGTTGGAGCGAAGCTCGTCCTGCCGGACGAGTCGACCTAGATGGAGATGTTGAGCGTGGGATTGCGGCCCGGATCGTTGACGGCGTCGAGCGCGGCAAACACGATGCCGTCGTGGAAAAAGGTCCGGTCGGAGGCCAGAAGGTTCAGCGCGAGCAGGCCTTCTCCGAAGACCTCGAACTCCCCGGGAAGCCCGTTTTCCTCGACGAGCCGCCGCGCGATCGCGGCGAGGCGCTCGAGCGCTTCGGCGGAGGCGGGCTCCCCTTCGTTCTCGATCACGAAGATCCGTTTTCCAGGGGCCGCGTCCCGCATCCCCTTCAATTTGAGCACGGCGTTCGGAGTCTAAACCGGGGAGGGGTCAGGTCTCCACTTGCCACTTCGCTTCGCGAAGATGGCAAGACCACAACGGTGATGCCAGAACCAACGCGACTCGTGAAGACCTGACCCCGCTTTGAATAAGGACGCGGGTGCAGGTCCGCAGGACCTGTCCCCTGAGTTCGGTGGCGGGTGCAGGTCCGCAGGACCTGTCCCCGCGACATTCCTAGAGCGGCGGGCTATCCGTCGGCTCGAAGTGGGCGTGCTCGCGCTCGCGGTCGGAGACGGCGAGGTTCTTCAGGATCCGCACGCAACGATTCCACCGGAGGATCGCTTCGTCGTTGCCCGGCGGTCGGATCTTCTCGGCTTCTTCGAACCACTTGAGCGCGTCTTCGAAGAGGACGATCAAGGTGTGCGGCGGACGGCCGGCGGAAAGCTGGGCCTTCGCGAACCGCTCGCGCACGATGCCGGCGTAGTACAGCCGCTCATAGGGATCCTCGAGCTTCTGGAACGTCGCCTCCGCTTCCGCGCGGCGGTCCGACGGCGCCCCGCTGAACTGATCGGTGATCGCGAGCCCGAGAAGCCGCAGAGCCGTCTGGTCTGCCGAATCGACGACGAGCACGTCGCGGCAGATCGATTCCGCCTCGCCCGGCTCGTTCAACAGCCGGTACCAGTCCGCCTTGGCGGTGGCCTCGGGAATCGCCTCTCTCGAAATGGTCTTCAACTGGTGTTCCATGACGCCTCCAATCCTCATTTCCGACCGAAGAGTTTGCGCAGGAGGTTCGCCACCGGGTCGTAGAAGTCGTCGACGACCCGCTCCTTCAAGGGAATGATCGCGTTGTCCGTGATGTGGATGTCCTCGGGGCAGACTTCGGTACAGCACTTGGTGATGTTGCAGTAGCCCAGGCCGAGCTCCTCCTTCAGGAGCTTCGTCCGCGATACGCCGTCGAGCGGGTGCATCTCGAGCGCGGCGACCCGCACGAAGAAACGGGGGCCGCCGAACTCCGCCTTCTTTCCGTGGTCCCGCAGAACATGGCACACGTTCTGGCAGAGGAAGCACTCGATGCACTTGCGAAACTCCTGCACCCGGTCGACGTCGGCCTGCGACATCTTCCAGTCGGTGCCGGGACGCGGCGAAAACGGCGGGATCTTTCGGTTGACCTCGTAGTTCCAGGAAACGTCCGTCACCAGGTCGCGGATGATGGGAAACGCCTTCATCGGAGTCACGACCACGGGGCGATCGAGCGGCAGGGAGTCCATCCGGGTTTTGCACGTCAGCCGGGGTCGGCCGTTGACCTCCGCCGAGCACGACCCGCACTTGCCCGCCTTGCAGTTCCAGCGCACGGCGAGGTCTGGCGCGAGATAGCCCTGAATGTAATGGAGCGCGTCGAGCACGACCATCCCCGGCGCGACGGGGACGCGGTACTCGACGAGGTCGCCGGCATCCGACGTTCCGCGGAAGACGCGAAGGACGGCTTCCTTCATTGCGCCTCGATGAGCGCCTTCAGGTCCGGCGGCGGCTCCGGGACCGGTCGCTCCGTGAGCTCCATCGCGCCACCGCGGCGCGAGACGACGATGTTTCTCTTCCCCCAGGACGGATCGCTCTCGGCGAAATCCGTCCGGCTGTGCGCCCCCCGACTCTCCTTGCGGAGGAGCGCGCTCCGAGCGACCGCCTCGGAGACCGTCAGCATCGCCTTCAGATCGCGCGCGAGGTGCCACCCGGGGTTGAACAGCCTCGAACCTTCGACGCGGACGCGACCGGCGCGATCCTGGAGCTCCCGGATCTTCGCGAGCCCGCTCTCCAGGTCCTGTTCATTACGAAAGATCCCGACCAGGCTCTGCATCGTCTCCGTCAGGTCCCGGTGAACGGCGTACGGGCTCTCACCCTCCGGCCGCTCGAAGAAGGCGAGCATCTCCCTCGTCGCTTCCTCGACCTGTCCCCCGTCCGACGAGCCTGTCGGAGCCCGGTCGGCCCCTTCGGCCGCCGCGAGCCCGGCGCGACGCCCGAAGACCAGCAGGTCGGAGAGCGAGTTTCCCCCCAGCCGGTTCGCTCCATGGAGTCCGGCCGCGACCTCTCCCGCCGCGTACAGGCCGTGCACGGTCGTCTCCGCCGTTTCCGCGTCCACGCGCACGCCGCCCATCATGTAGTGGCAGGTGGGTCCGACCTCCATCGGCCCTTTCGTGATGTCGACGTCGGCGAGCTCCAGGAACTGGTGGTACATGCTCGGGAGCTTGCGCTTCACGTACTCCGCCGGCTTCTGGGAGATGTCGAGGAATGCGCCGCCGTGCTCCGTTCCGCGTCCCTCCCGGACTTCCGTGTAGATCGCCCGCGCGACGACGTCGCGGGTCGAGAGCTCCATCTTGTCCGGGTCGTAGCGCTCCATGAACCGCTCACCCTGCCGGTTGCGAAGCACGCCTCCCTCACCGCGGACCGCCTCGGTGACGAGGAGGCCCTGCACGCCCGGCGGCCAGACCATGCCGGTCGGATGGAACTGGACGAACTCCATGTCCATGAGCTCCGCGCCCGCGTCGTAGGCGAGCGCCATCCCGTCGCCGGTGTACTCCCAGGAGTTCGACGTGATCTTCCAGGCCTTGCCGATCCCTCCGGTGGCGAGCACGACCGACTTCGCCCGGAACACGACGAAACGTCCCTGCTCGCGCCAGTATCCGACGGCGCCGCAGACCCGGTCGCCGTCGGTGAGGAGCTTCGTCACCGCGCACTCCATGTACACGTGAAAGCCCATCTGGACTCCCCGGTCCTGAAGGGTGCGGATCATCTCGAGCCCCGTGCGGTCGCCGACGTGGCAGAGCCGCTTGAACGTGTGACCGCCGAACGCCCGCTGGAGGATGTCGCCGTCGGCCGTGCGGTCAAAGAGAGCGCCCCATTGCTCGAGCTCCCGCACGCGGTCCGGCGCCTCCTGCGCATGGATCTGAGCCATCCGCCAGTTGTTCAGGTATTTGCCGCCGCGCATCGTGTCGCGGAAGTGGGTACGCCAGTCGTCGCCCCGATCGACGTTCGCCATCGCGGCGGCGATGCCCCCTTCCGCCATGACCGTGTGCGCTTTGCCGAGCAGCGACTTGCAGACCACTCCGACGCTCGCCCCCCGCGAGAGCGATTCGATGGCGGCGCGAAGGCCCGCGCCTCCCGCGCCCACGACGAGAACGTCGTGCTCGTGGATCTCGTAAGGGTGGCTCATCAGAGCAGCCGCAGATCGTGGATCGCGCCGCACGCGAGCGCGCGCACGTAGAGATCGGCGAGGCCGACGGCAACGAGGCTCACCCAGGCGAACAGCATGTGCCTCTCGTTCAGGGCGCTCGCCCAGCTCCAGAAGCGGTGACGCGCGCGGCCCGACGCCGAGCAGGAGAAGCAGTCCACCTGTCCGCCCGCGAGGTGGCGCAGAGAGTGACACGAAAACGTAAAGAGCGACAGCAGAACGACGTTCGCCGTCAAGACGAGCGATCCGACGCCGACGCCGAACCGGCCGTCGAAGCGGAACGAGCGGATCGCGTCGTACCAGAGAAATCCGAGGATGAGGATCGCGAGATAGAGAAAAAAGCGGTGGAGGTTCTGCAGCACGAACGGAAAGGCGGTCTCCCCGCGGTAGCCGCGGCGCGCCTCGCCGACCGCGCAGGCCGGCGGATCGAGGAAGAACGCCCGGTAATACGCCTTGCGGTAGTAGTAACAGGTGGCCCGGAAGCCGAGGGGTCCACCCAGGATCAGGAGCGCCGGCGAGAACGGCCACCAGCGATGGCTCCGGTCGATGAGCGGCGAGTAGAAGGGGGAGATGTACGGTCCCCACTCGAAGTAACGTCCTTCGAACGCGCGCGCGGTGGCGTAGATCGCGAAAAGGCCGAGCAGCGCGATGACCGGCAGGATTTCCACCCACCAGGCGTCGCTGCGCAGCGTCGCGCCGAAACGGCCCCGAGCGGCAACGCCGCGAGCTTCCGACATCTCGGGCACCTCCCGACGAAAACCGCGCGAATTGTATCCGAGGGGTCAGCCTTCGGCTTTCACTCCGGTGTCCTTTGAGGAAGCCCGTTCCCATCCCTCGTCGGTCCGCCGGAACGTTTCGACCGCGCCGGGGGTGAACTGTCGCTCGACCGGCTGCCAGACGTAACGCTCGACCGAGATCTTCGGACGCTCGACCCGGAGCACGTTGAAAGAGTTCCTCTCCCCCCTTTCCCGCGTCGAGGTCGCGGTTCCCGCCTGGACGAGGAGCGCCGAGCGCCCCGGCAGCTTGTAGCGGATCGCCGTGTGCGTCGTGTGAGACACGTGCAGGTGGCCGGAGAGGATGACGTCCGCGCCGCATTCGACGAACGTTTCCATCGCCATCCGGGCTCGCCCCACGAGTTCCGCGTCCAGGCGGCCTTCGGGCAGATCGAAAGGGTGATGCGTGACGATGATCCGGACGGTCCCGTCCGGAAGCGCGCAAAGCCGATCGCGCACGCGGCCGACCTGGCGCTCGTTGATGCGCCCCCCCTTGAACGTCAGGGAGCGCGCGGTGTTGATCCCGATGACCGCGATTTCCTCGTCCTGGTAATACGGCTCGAGATCGTCCGTGATGTGCCGCCGGTAGCCCTCGAGCGGCCGCACGAAACGGAAGAGGACGTTGTAGAGAGGCACGTCGTGGTTTCCCGGCACGGCGATCTGGGGCTTCGGAAGCCTCGCCAGGAAGTCGCGGGCCGCGCGAAACTCCGAGCGCCGAGCGCGTTGCGTGAGGTCGCCCGAAACGACTACGAGATCGGGATGGATCGTCTCCGCCGCCGCGACCAGCGGACCGAGAGTCGCCGGATCGACGCGGCCGAAGTGAAGGTCGGAAAGGTGGAGCAGAACCCTCATTGCGGCACGACGACGCGGAGGTCCTCGGGCCGGACGCGGTAGAGAAGCGGCGTGTCCAGCATGGAGATCTCGCCGTCGGTCGCGACCCGGGCCCGGCCGGTCCGCGTGTCGATTCGAAGCTCCTTGGTTCGCAGCACTTCGAAGTCGCCGGCGGCGCGCAGGCGCCCGAAGAACGCGCGGATGGCCAGGAAGACCAGGTCGATCGGGTGCGCGTCGGGAGCGAGGTAGACGGAAAGCTCTCCTGAGTCGAGCCGGTCGCGTTTCCCGATCTTGAAACCCTCCATGTCGTAAGCATTGTTGCCGACGAACACGAAGGGCGTGCGCCGGCGGATCTCGCTTCCGTCGATCGAAAGAGTGAGGTCGAGGCTGGACGAATGCCGGTGAAGTGCGTGAAGGGTGGCCCAGGCGAATGCCGGCCACTTTCCCCGTCCGAGCCGCTGACGCATCTCCTCGCGATGCCGGACGATGCTCGGATAGAGGCCGAGACTGGAGTTGTTCACGAAAATCCGGCCGTCGACCTCTCCAACGCCGACGCGGACGACGTTTCCCTCGACGACCGTGCGCGCCGCTATTTCGACGTCGATCGGGATCTTCAAGTCCTTAGCGAAGTGGTTGAGCGTACCGAGCGGGAGAATGCCGAGCGCCTTCTCTCCTCCTGCCAGGATGGAAGCGACGCAGCTGACGGTGCCGTCGCCTCCGCCGGCGACGACGACGTCGCTCGGACCGGACGCCGCGCGCCGGGCGAGGGGGACGACCTCCTTCCCGTTCGCCGCGAGCTGGACGTCCGCCTCCCTCCCCGCGGCGCGGAACGCCTCGCGGACGCGGTCGGGCGTACCGGGACCTCCCGCGCTCCCGGAAGAGCGATTGAGGATGACCGGCACGGGCGCGCGCATCGAGTGACTGTCGGCCGCAGGCGTTCGCTGAGCGGACGGCCTTAAGACGGCAGCAGGTTACAGAGACCGATCAGCTTCCCGGAGGAAATCTCTTCGCGAGCCACGACTCCACTTCCTCGGGGTGATACCCGAACGGTCCCGGCTTGCCCTTGAAGACGATCTTCCCGCTCTCGTCGACGATGTAGAAGCGCTCCGGCCAGCCGGCATAGAGCTGGTTCGCTCGATTGTCGATGTCGTCGACGGCAATCGGGATCTCGTAATGGAAGCGCTTCACGAAGTCGTTGGCGATCGCGACCCGCTGCGAGAGGGTGCGCGGCTGCGGGTAGCAGACGCTCTCCTTCTCGTTCGAGTCCATCTGCCACTCGTCGAGCGGGTGCGCCTCCTTGATGTAAACGGTCAGAAAACGGGCGCGGTCCCGGTACTGCCGGTACGCTTTCTGGACGCGCTCGACCGAGCGCCGGAACGGCGGTCAGGTGTAGCTGCCGAAAATGATCACCAGCGGCTTCGCGCCGATCTCGTCCGCGAGCCGCACACGGGTTCGCCCGTCGAGCGAATAGAGCGAGACGTCGGGAGCGGCGTGGCCGACTGCGAGCTCCCCTTGGCGGCGCTGGTCGTACCGGAGCATCCCGTAGACGTTTTTCGGCCCGATCCACCAGGCGAAGGCGGAGACCAGGAGGACCATGGCGGCGAGAACGCCGAGCAGCAGTTTCTTGACGACGGATTTCGCCATCGGCCGAAGCTACTTCTTCTCGGCCGCGAAGAGCTCTTCGACCGACAGCGTCTTCACCGGGCCCAGGTTCAGCGCCTTCAATTCCCCTTCGATCTTGCTCCGGTCGCCGACCACGACGACGGCGACCTTCTCCGGATCCACGTACTGGCTCGCCACGCGCCGCACATCCGCGGCATTGACGGCCGCGATCCGAGAGACGTACGTCTGGAGCCAGTCGTTGGGCAGGTGGTAGATGAACTGCTGCGCGAGCTTGGAAGCGATGTCTCCCGTCGTCTCCACCTCGGACGGGAACGACAGGGCGACGTAGTTCTTCGCTTTCTCGACCTCGGCGTCCGTGATCGTCTTGCGGATCGCGTCGAGCTCCTTGAAGAACTCGGCCACTGCGGGTGCGGTCTTGTCCGTCTGGACGGCGGCCGCGGCCACGAACGGACCGGTCGAGAGACGATAGTCGAACGACGATCGCGCGCCGTACGCGTAGCCGTGCTTCTCGCGAAGGTTCTGCATCAGCCGGGACGTAAAAGACCCGCCGAGAATCGTGTTCATGACCGTCAGAGCAAAGTAGTCGGGCGTCGATCTTGACGGCCCGATCCGTCCGATGCGGATCTCGGACTGCGCCGCGCCGGGCCGGTCGACGATCAAGATCTCCCGCCCGGGAACCTGCGGCGCCGCCGGGACCTCGGCCGCGGCGCGGTTGCCGGCGGCTTTCCACCCGCCGAAGGCCTTCTCGAGCTGCGGCTGGATCGATTCGGCGGTGGCGTCGCCCACGACGACGATCGCGGCGTTGTCCGGCCGGAAGAACTGCACATGGAAAGCGGTCAGTTCGGCGCGCGAAAACCCCCGCACCGAGGACTCCGTCCCGAGTGTCGCGGTTCCATAACGGTGCTTTCGGCCGTAGAGGGCACGGGCGAACGCGACGGAGGCGATCGCCCGCGGCTCGTCGCGCCACTGGAGCAGCTCGGTCAGGCGGTCCGTCCGCACGCGCTCGATCTCGCTGGCCGGGAACGTCGGACGCACCACCACGTCGGCGAGGATCGGGAGAGCCTTCTCGACGCGCTTGACCGGAACGTGGAGCGCGACGACGGTCGCGTCCCAGCCCGCCTCCGACGTGAGCTCCGCTCCGAGGTAGTCGATTTCGTCGGAGATCTCGAGCGCGCTCTTGCCGCCGGCGCCCTCGTCCAGCATGTCGGCGGTCAGGCTCGCGAGCCCCGGCTTATCGAGCGGGTCGTATCCAGCTCCCGCGCGGACGACCGCGTTGACCTGCACGACCGGCACCTCGTGCCGCTCGACCAAGAACACGGGCACACCGTTCGAAAGATGGAGCTCGGAAACGGGCGGAAGCTTCAAGGGCCGAACGGGCCCGAGCGCCGGCGGTTTCGAACGATCCGGCTTCCCGGGCGCCCCCGTCTGTCCGGATGCGGTCAGAGCGAGAACGAGGAAAAGCAACGCGACGGGAACGGCCGTCCGCTTCATGGCTTCTTCTGCGCGGCCAGGTTTTTTTTCCCCTGGGGCACGACCGAGAGCACGAGACGAGCGTCGTCGCGCAGATAGCGGCTGGCGGCGGCCTGGATGTCGTCCGTGTCGAGCGAGGTGTACCGAGCGAGATCCTCCGCGAAATAATCCGGCCGGCCCGCGTAGAACTCGTACGCGTTCAGCTGATCCGCTTTTCCTCCGAATCCGCCGACGCGTTCCAACCCGCCGTAGAACGCGGCCTCGATCTGGTTGACGGCGCGTTCGAGCTCACGGGTCGCGGGCGGGTCCCGCTTCACCTTCGCGAGCTCCTCGGAGACGACCTTTTCGATCTCGGAGAGACCGTGGCCCTCGCGTGCCGTCACGATCAAGATGAACGCGGAGCCCAGCGGGCCGGAATTCTGGCTCGCCGACACGTCCTGGGCGATCTGGAGGTCGTACACGAGCCGCTTGTAGAGCCGCGAGTTCTTGCCGGACGCGAGCACCCGCGCAAGGACGTTCATCGCTTCGTCGCCGGGCGCGAAGAGGTGGGGGGAGAGCCACGCGACATACAGGCGCGGCAGCTGGACGTGGTCCTCGAGCGTCAGCCGTTTCTCGGAAGTCAGGACCGCGGGCGGCGCGGCGATCGGCGGCACGGGCGCCCCGCGCGGGACGTCGGAGAACCACTTCTCGACCTTCCGCCGCGCGTCGGCCGGATCGATGTCACCCGCGACGACGAGGCTCGTGTTGTTCGGTCCGTACCAGGTCTTGAAGAACTGGACCACGTCCTCGTAGCTCGCCGCGGTCAGGTCTTCCATCGAGCCGATCACCGGCCAGTGGTAGGGGTGGTTCGGAGGGAAGAGCTCTTCGGGCAGCTTCAGGAACGCCATTCCGTACGGACGGTTCTCGTACGACTGCCGGCGCTCGTTCTTGACGACGTCGCGCTGCACGTTGACTTTCTCGAGATTCAACGAATCGAGCAGGTAGCCCATCCGATCGGACTCGAGGAAGAGCGCCAGCTCGAGCGCGTTGGAGGGGACCGTTTCCCAGTAGTTCGTCCGGTCGTTGTCCGTGGAGCCGTTGTTGTCGCCGCCGGCGGCCTCGAGCCAGTTGTCGAAGTTCCCTTCGGCCACGTGACCCGATCCTTCGAACATGATGTGCTCGAAGAGGTGAGCGAACCCGGTGCGGCCCGGCTTCTCGCGCGCGGAGCCGACGTGGTACCAGGCGCTGACCGCGACGAGCGGAACCCGGTGGTCCTCGTGGAGAATCACGTCGAGGCCGTTCGGAAGGGTGAACTGGATGTAGGGAACCGCGAGCTTTTTCGTTTCCTGGCCGGCCGCGGGACCGGGCGCGAGGACGGCCAGCGCGATCAGAGGGGCGAGAACGGGACGAAACTTCATCGTCGGCGGACGCGAAAGTTACGCCGTCGAACCGCGATACGGAGTCGGATCCGCCGCTTCCACGATCCGGTTGAAGGGGATCTTCGCGGGCATGGGAACCTCCTTCGTCCGCGGGAACGGGCTCCCGGGGACGGCGATTCTATCCGGGCGGTTGCGCTTAGACTGACCCGAGCGTGAGAGGCGATGGCGGGGAGCGATCGACGCGGTCCGCCTGGCTGGTAACGGGGGTATCGCTCGCGCTCGCCTACATCCTCTTCTTCTCCGGGTACCCCTCGCCCATCTACGACGCCTACCATTACTGGTGGCTCTCGCAGAAAATCGTCGTTCGCGGACTCTGGGGGGCCGCGAACGAGGTCCGGACGTACGGCTATCCGCTCTTCGTGGCGCTCTCGACCGGATTTCAGCGGGTATCGCCGGAGGCGGCGCGGGTCTTCGTCTTCCACGCGCAGCTCCTCGTCTATCTGGTCGCCTGCGCCGTCGCGGCCCGGAGGTTCGGCGCCGCGTTCTCGCAACCCGGTCTCGGTCCCGTTTTCTACGCTTCGACCGTCTGGAACCCCTTCCTTCTGTCGCGCGCGGGCGAGGTCCTGTCCGATCTCCTTTCGGCGTCGCTCGTGCTCCTCGCGGTGGCTCTCTCTCTGCCGCGGCCGGAAGATCCGCGGCGGCCGCCCGTTGCCGCGGCGGCGGGTTCCGTCTTTTTCGCGGGATTGGCGTCGGTCGTGCGGCCGGCGAGCCTGCCGATTCTCGCCGCGGTCGGCCTGGTCTGGGTCGCTCGGCAGGTCCGCGGTCGCGTCCTTCCGATGCGCGCCCTTCCCCTGATCGCGGTCGCCGGACTTCTCCCCTTCGTGCCGCAGCTCGCGATCAGCCTCCGCGGGTTCGGAAAGGTCGAGCCCCTGGTCGTCACGAAGCTGTATCGGGATCAAGCGCTCTGGGGAACGGCGCTCTTGAAGTACGCGACGAGCGTCGTGCCCGGCGAAGCTCCGGAAATCGAGTACCGAAATCCCTTTTCCAAAGGGGACCCGTCGGTTCGGGCCTTCGTGGCGCGGGCGCCGCTCGGCTATCTCGCGACGCTCGCGCTCCACCTCTTCGCGATGCTCGACCACGATTTCCTGTTCACCTACGTCGCGGATCTTCACCCCGTCTACCGCTGGCCGCTCGAAGCGCTGAACTTCCTCTTCCTCTTCTTCGCGGCGCGGGGGATCGGGCCTGCGATCGGGAAGGATCGACCTAGCACTCAACGCCTCGCGGCGGCTGCACTGCTCCTGGCAGCCGCGTTTTCCGCGGCGATCTACCTGCCGGTCGCGGTCGAGAGTCGCTTCTCGCTGCCGGTCGACCTGTTGATCACGCCGTTTTTCGCGATGGGACTCCTCCGCACACGCCAGGACCTCCTCGCCCGGAGGACGGGGGTTCTTCTTCGCCTGGGCGCCGCGGCCGGCGTCTTCCTCGGGCTGGCGCTCACGCTTTCGAGCTGGATTGCGGCGCAGGCGGAGCGGCTCGCGGGAAGCTGACCGGTCGAGTCAGGGCCTCGTCGGCTCGAGGCACGCGTCGCCCCGCGTGAGAAGTCCCCGCACGAGCCGGGCGTAGACCGCGACCGCCGTTTCGACTTCGGCGAGCTCCACCTTTTCCTCCGCCCCGTGCGCGTCGCGGATCGAGCCGGGCCCGAAGAGGATCGGCTCGCCCCACGCCGGCAGGAGCGGCAGGTCGCAGGCGAAGGAGACGACTTCCCCCGGTTCCCCCTTCGGGCAACGGAACGAGACGGGGTCGGAGCGGTAGCCGACGGCCAGCTCGACCTTGCCCCGGGCCATCGGGCGGATGTGCGCGAGCAGCGTCTCGATCGGCTGTCCCGTGCGGAAGATGACTTCGGCGCGCGCGCTCTCCGCGATGACGTTCGGCGCGGTACCCGCCTGGATCAGGCCGATGTTCATCGTCGTCCGCCCGAACGCCGGATGCTCCGGCAGCTTCAGCTCGCGCAGGTCGTTCAGGAAATCGAGGAGCGGATCGACCGCGGAGCGGCCGCTCTCGGGAATCGAGGAGTGACCCGACACGCCGCGAGCTTCGACCTCGATCCGCAGGCAGCCTTTCGAGCCGGCGACGAAGCGGCTGCCGGTCGGCTCGCCGCCGATCAGATACCGGGCGAGGTGGGGGCGCCGGTTGGCCGCGAGAGCGCCGTCGGAACCGCGCTCTTCCCCGACGAGCACGAGGAGCCCGACCTCGCCCGCTCCGTCCCGCGCGAGCTCTTCGAGAGCGATCGCCTGCGCGGCGAGGCTCGCCTTCGCGTCACACGCGCCGCGGCCGATCAAGGCATCCGCCTCCCGGCGCGGCGGAAAGAACGGAGGGACCGTGTCCGCGTGCGTCGTCAGGACGACGCTCGGATGTCCGCGGTGGATGAACAGGTTGCGCCGGTCGGGACCGACCTCCATGGACTCGACGGTCCAGCCCGATCCCCGGTAACGCTCTTCCAGAAACGAGAGCAACGGCTTCTCAGAGCCGGTCACCGACGGGATCTCGACCAGCCGCTCGAGGAGGTCTACCGCCCGCGCGCCGGCGCCCGGCGAAACCGCATCGGAGTGCATCGGCGGCGATCATAGACTTGAAGCCATGAAGAAGCTTCTCGCCCTCGGAGCGCTCCTGGCCTTGCCGTCCGTCGCGCTCGTCGCGCCGCGCGCGGCGACGATCGACGACCTCGTCTTCGAAGGGGGCCGCGTCGTGGACGGGACCGGCGCGCCGTGGTTCGTGGCGGACGTCGCGGTCCGCGACGGAAAAATCGTCGCGATCGGACGGCTCGGGAGGCGCCCGGCGAAGCGCCGGATCGACGCGCGCGGTCTCGTCGTCGCGCCGGGGTTCATCGATCTCCTCGGACAGTCCGAGTACAACGTCCTCGTCGACGGACGGGCGGCGTCGAAGGTGACGCAGGGGATCACGACCGAAGTCACGGGCGAAGGCGTGTCGATCGCGCCGCTCAACCAGGGGCTGATCGACGAGGAGCGCGACACGTACGAGAAGTACGGCGTCCGGCCGGACTGGCGGACTCTGGACGGCTACTTCAAGACACTGGAAAGGCGCGGCACCGCGATCAACCTCGGGACGTTCATCGGGTCCGGAGGGCTTCGGAGTTACGTCATCGGCAAGGACAAACGCGCGGCGACCTCGACCGAGATCGCCTCGATGCAGGCGCTGCTCGAACAGGCGATGCGCGATGGCGCGCTCGGCGTTTCGTCGTCGCTCCAGTACATCCCGAACATCTATTCGACGACCGAGGAGCTCACCGCGCTCTCGAAAGTCGCGGCGCGTCACGGCGGCGCCTATTTCACGCACCAGCGGTCGGAGTCTTCGCGCATCGACTCTTCGCTCGAGGAAGTCTTCTCGATCGCGCGCGACGCGAAGGTGCGGACGCAGATCTGGCACCTGAAGACCGCTTACAAGCCGAACTGGGGGCGGATGCCCGAGGTCTTGAAGAAGATCGAGGCGGCGCGCGCCGAGGGGCTCGACGTCAGCGCGAACCAGTACCCGTACAACCGCGCTTCCAACGGCCTGGACGCCTGCCTGCCTCCGTGGGTGCGCGAAGGCGGGCGGGAGGCGCTGCTCAAGAGGCTCTCCGACCCGGCGACGCGCGAGCGCGCCCGCGAGGACATGGCGCGCGAGACGACCGACTGGGAGAACCAGTACCTGGGCTCCGGCGGTCCGGAGGGCGTGATGGTGGGATCGGTCCTCTCCGACAAGCTCAAGGCGTACGAAGGCAAGACGATCGCGAAAATCGCGGAGGAAGAAAACAAAGACCCGCGCGACGCGCTCATCGACCTCGTCCTCGCCGATCGCGCCAACGCGTCCTGCATCATCTCGATCATGGACGAGAAGGACGTGCGGGCGGCCCTCGCCCACCCGCTCGTCTCCTTCGGAACCGACTCGCCCGCGAAGGCGACCGACGGGCCCTTCTCGCACGAGGGATCGCACCCGCGGGGCTGGGGCTCGGCGGCGCGGATCCTCGGACACTACGTGCGCGACGAAAAGGTCCTTCGCCTGGAAGAGGCGGTCCGGAAGATGACGTCGTTCGCGGCGGAGGCGGCCGGCCTCTCCGACCGCGGTCTGGTGAAGGAGGGCTTCCCCGCCGACCTCGCAGTCTTCGATCCAAAGACCGTCCGCGACCTCGCGACGTTCGAGGCCCCGAACCGCTACAGCGAAGGGTTCCGCTTTGTCGCCGTCAACGGCGTGCTCGTCGTGGACGGTGGAAAGCTGACCGGCAAGACCCCGGGCCGGGCGCTTCGCGGACCGGGTTGGAGCCGGCCGTCACCGTCCGGCTTCGTGCCCGCGGGTTACATTTTGAGTGTCGCGGGGACAGGCCCTGCGGGCCTGCACCCGCCGCAGGATTAGTTTCTCTTCGCCACCGCGAGCCTCGCCTCGGCCAGCTCGAGTTTCGATCGGATCTGGTCGAGCGTTTCCCGGCTCGCCGTCTTCAACTCCTCCTCGGCCTGCGCGCGCTCCCGCTCCGCCGCCGCGACGTCGACCTCGGACGGTTCGTCGGCGGAGTCCGCGAGAACGGTCACGACGTCGTTCGAGACCTCCGCGAAGCCCGCCGTGATCGCGAGCGCGCGCGCGGCGCCGCCGTTCGTAAACGAGAGGACTCCCGTCTTCAAGACCGTGATGAGCGGCGTGTGTCCCGGCAGGATTCCCAGGTAGCCGAGCTCCCCGGGCATCTCGACCTCGTCGGCCTCCGAATCGACGACGGTGCGGGTTGGCGTCACGACCTTGAGCTTGAGTTTCATCCGCTTCCTCTCCTCAGAACGTGCTCTGAATGACCCCTCCATCCACCTGGATGGTGGCGCCCGTGACGTAACTCGCACGCTCGCTCGCGAGAAAGGCGACGACGTCGCCGATCTCCTCCGCCCGGCCGTGGCGCCCGAGAGGGATCGTGGAAGCGAGTTGTTTCGTGTAGTCGTCGGTGGAGATTCCCTGCTCACGCGAGCGGATTTCGTTCAATTCGACCTGGCGGCTCGTCAGGATGTGCCCGGGCATGACCGCGTTGACGAGGACGCCGTCTGACGAGAACTCGTTCGACATCGTCTTGGTGAGCGCGGAGAGGCCGGCGCGCAGGGTGCTCGACACGGTCAGGAGCTCGATCGGCTGCTTCGCGGCGAGCGACGTCAGGTGCACGATCCGGCCCCAGCGGCGCTTGCGCATTTCCGGAAGGACGAGCCGGCAGAGGCGTACGACGTTGAAGAGGGTTCCTTCGATCCCCTCGCGCCACTGGGCTTCCGTCAGGTCCAGGAATCGCGCGGCGGGCGGCCCTCCCGTGTTCGTGACGAGGATGTCGACGGGTCCGAACCGGGACACGGTCGTGCGGTACCAGGCGGCGAGGTCTTCCTCCTTCGTCACGTCGCATGGAACGGCCAGCACTTCCGTGATCGGCGCCGCAGCGGCCATTTCCTCCCTTGCCGACTCGAGCTGCTCCGCCGTCCGCGCGCAGATCGACACGCGGCATCCTTCGCCGAGAAGCGCCGCCGCGACCCCGCGCCCGATCCCCTTGCTTGCTGCCGCGACCATCGCCACGCGTCCGGTGATTCCGAGGTCCATGGCGCCGGATTATCGCTGAAGGCAACTCGCAACTCGGACCGCTCTTCTGCCCTCGGTAGGGATGGACCGATTCGAGCGAGAAGTGCTCCTATCGCTTCTCTCCCGGTGGCCGATACGTGATCGACGAGGCCTTCTTCATGGCTGCGAGCGTCTCCTCAACAGTCAGCAAAGCAGTCGTCTGGAGGGAGCTCAGCGCTCCGCCGGCGTTGATCGCGATCGCCGTGGCTGCCATCGAGACGTTATCCGGGGCCTCCCACAAGTTGTATCCGTCGTGATCGCCCAAGGCATACCAGAAACCGTGCAGCTTTCCGCCGACCGCTTCGATGTATTGCTTGGCTGCCGCTCGGCGATCCTCGGGGTTCTTGATGAGCCTCGCCCATGTTGCTGGCGTGTAACTGAACCGGGTCAGATAGAACGGCATCGGTCTTCCTCCTTTGCTTTCATTCCGCCAGCGGTCAACGCGTGCCGGATCAGATGCAAGAGCTATGAGCCCGCCCGCGGCGGGCGTCAGCCCCGAGCCGAGCGAGCGGCCCGAGCGATTGCCAGGGCGCTGAGTCCTCTGCAGCGCCAGGTCAGGCGTCGAAGAGCGGGAACCGTCCGGTCCGTAGGCTCGGCGCCTACTTCTTTCCAGCGGGCGGGGCTTTGACCAGGATCAGGTCGAACTTGTCCGCGGACGTCATGAAGAACTCGCACTCCGCTCCGTCCCCGCAGCCGCTCACGTGGTTCTTACCGCCCGCCTGCAGGAGATAGGAACCGGGACCCAGCTTCGTCTCGACGCCGCCTTCGGGGTGGTGAATGAAAGTTCCCGAAAGGACAACGATTTTGAGGGTCTGCGTGTGCTTGTGGAGCGGATTCATGAGCCCCGCATCGAACTTGATCAGCACGCCATACGGGCCGCCCTTCATCCAGTCACCCCAGAGTTTGGCGACGTGAGTCCCCTTGAGCGGGCCGTCCTCCCACTTGAGGGCGTCGGCCGTCCAGACCACGTCACTCTTTACCGCCTTGCCGCCTTTCGCCGCCATTGCGACGGAACTCACGGCGAGCAAAAGCACGCCCGCCGCCGCGGTGATGACCCTCGATTGCCTCATCATCGGATACCTCTCCTTTCGATCAGAAAGAATGGAAATGAGCCATGAAAGCATAGTCTTCTCGCGGCGAGGCCGTCGCAACGCCATGCTAAGCCCGGCACCTTGAGCTGGCTGCACGAACGACATCGAGTACTGCTTCTGGGTGTCTCGCCACGATTCGCAGGAGGATTCGGGCGCTGCCCTCGGGCTTCCGGTTACCTCTTCCCCTGCGCGATCCGGGCGGCTTCCGGCAGAGATCGCAGCCGCAGCATCGCGACGACTCCGAGCGCGGGCCCGGGGGCGAGGGCGGCGAACGCCCATCTCCATCCGACAGTCGAGCGCAGCGCGCCGACGAGCGCGATCGAAGCGGTCGTCAGAAGAAACCCGAGGCAGATCTGGAGCGTCAGCGCGGTGCCGAGGTACCTCGGATCGGCGAGCTCCGTCACGCACGCGGAGAACTGGGCGGAGTCCGCCACGACGGACGCTCCCCAGATCACGGCGATCGCGAGAAGGGCCACATCGCTCGCGCCGAAGAAGAATCCCACCGCAAGGCAGCACGCGCCGGAGACGGCCATCGCCGCCGAGGCGACGGCGGTTCGCCCGAAACGGTCCGCGGCGATGCCCGCCGCGACGCAGCCCGCCGCGCCCGCGCCGATCACCAGGAACGACGCGACCTCGGCGAGATCGTGCGGCGCCCCGCGACGATCCAGGCTCGCGCGGATCATCACCGGGACCCACGTCCACATCGCGTAGAGCTCCCACATGTGCCCGAAATATCCGAAGCTCGCCAGCCGCACGCCGCGGTTCTGGAACACCTTCGCGACCTGCCGGACGTCGAAGGGGGCTGCGCCCGCCGAGAACGGCCCTTCTCCCACGAAGAGAGCTATCGCGCCCCCGAGCGTCGCGAGGAGCGACAGCGCGACGAGGTTGATCCGCCAGTCGGCGCTCCCCACCGCGTTGACGAGGTACGGCGAGGCCTTGCCGAGCGTGAGCGCGCCGATCAGGACGCCGAGCGCCATGCCGCGCCCTTCGCGGAACCACGTGGCCATCATCTTCATGCCGGGCGGATAGACGCCCGCTAAAAAGAAGCCGGTGGCGAAGCGCAGCGCGATGCCGGCGCCCGGTCCCGACGACGCGAGCGCGAACGCGGCGTTCGCGATCGCCGCGAGGAGCGCGGACGCTGCGAACACGTATCGCGGGGCGAGCACGTCCGATACGTTCGCGATCGCGCTCACGAGGGTCCCGGCGACGAACCCGAGCTGCACCGCGAGAGTCAGGCGCCCTGCGTCGGCGGCAGCGAGGCCCCACCGCGACGCCAGGGCCGGCGCGGCGGCGGAAGCGCCGAACCAGAGCGACATCCCCGCGAGCTCCGCGAGAGCGAGAAGGAAAAGCGCCCGCCAGCGGGTCAGGGACTACGCCGCCTCTTTGGCGAGCTTCTCCGCTCGCTCCCGCGCTTCCTCGATCGTGCCGACCATGAAGAACGACTGCTCGGGCATGTCGTCGCACTTACCGGCGACGATCTCGGAAAACCCCTTGATCGAGTCGGCGATCTTCACGTAGCGGCCTTCGAGACCGGTGAACTGGGCGGCCACGAAGAACGGCTGCGAGAGGAACTTCTGGATCTTCCGCGCGCGGGCCACCGTCAGCTTGTCCTCGTCGGAGAGCTCGTCGATTCCGAGGATCGCGATGATGTCCTGGAGGTCCTTGTACTTCTGAAGGATCGCCTGGACCGCTCGCGCGACGCCGTAGTGCTCCTCGCCGACGATGCGCGGCGAGAGAATCTTGGACGTCGAGGAGAGCGGATCGACCGCCGGGTAGATGCCGAGCTCCGCGATCTGGCGCGAAAGAACGGTCGTCGCGTCGAGGTGCGCGAACGCGGTCGCCGGCGCCGGGTCGGTCAGGTCGTCCGCCGGGACGTAGATCGCCTGCACCGAGGTGATCGAGCCTTTCTTGGTCGAGGTGATGCGTTCCTGCAGCTCGCCCATCTCGGTCGCGAGGTTCGGCTGGTAACCGACCGCAGACGGCATCCGCCCGAGGAGCGCCGACACTTCCGAGCCAGCCTGGGTGAATCGGAAGATGTTGTCGATGAAGAGGATCACGTCTTTTCCTTCGACGTCGCGGAAGTACTCGGCGACCGTCAGGCCCGAGAGGCCGACGCGCAGGCGCGCGCCCGGCGGCTCGGTCATCTGCCCGTAGATCAGCGCGGCCTTCGACTTCTTCGGGTCGTCCGGCGTGATGACTCCGGATTCGGTCATCTCGAGATACAGATCGTTGCCCTCGCGCGTGCGCTCGCCGACGCCCGCGAAGACCGAGTAGCCGCCGTGATGGATGGCGACGTTGTTGATGAGCTCCAGCACGATGACGGTCTTGCCGACGCCGGCGCCGCCGAAGAGACCCGTCTTGCCGCCCTTCGAGTACGGCTCGAGAAGGTCGATGACCTTGATCCCGGTCTCGAACATCTCGACCTCGGTCGACTGGTCTGCGTAACTCGGCGGATCGCGGTGAATTGGCCAGCGCTCCTTCGCGTTGACGGGGCCGAGCCCGTCCACCGGGTCCCCGACCACGTTCAGGATCCGGCCGAGGGTCTCCTCGCCGACCGGCATCGTGATCGTCCCGCCCGTGTCCACGGCTTTCATGCCGCGCACCATGCCGTCGGTCGGCTTCATCGAGATGCACCGCACGCGGTTCTCCCCCAGGTGCTGGGCGACCTCCGCGATGACGTCGATGGGAATGCCGGTTTCCTTGCCCTCGTCCTTCACCACGATCGCGTTCAAGATCGGCGGCAAATGACCCTCCGGAAACTCGACGTCGAGAACCGGGCCGATCACCTGGACGACCCGACCAACTTTCTGCTCCTCTGCCATCTCTAACTCCTTGGTCATTCTCTCAATGCCGTCGCGCCCGACACGATCTCGATCAATTCCTTCGTGATCCGCGCCTGGCGCGCGCGGTTGTACGTCAGCGTCAGCGACTCGATCATGTCGCCGGCGTTCTTCGTCGCCGACTCCATCGCGGTCATCCGCGCGCCGTGCTCCGCGGCCGCCGATTCGAGCAGCATCCGGAAGATCACGAACTCCAGGTATCGGGGAAGAAGCTTCGCGAGGATCGTCTCCGGATCCGGCTCGTAGATGTACTCGAGGGCGGGCGCCCCCGACGCGGCCGCCTCCGCGATCGCGGTCTCCGACCGGGAGATCGGAAGGATCCGGTCGCGGCGCACGATCTGCGTCATGATCGACTTGAACTCGTTGTACACCGCATAGGCCGCGTCGATCCGGCCCTCCACGAACTCGGCCGTCAGGTAGTCGGCGATCTCCTTCGCGTGGGCGTATTCCACGCGCGCAAAGATGCCGGGATAGGCCTTCGGCGCGAGGGCCGTCTTGCGACGGCGGAAGTAATCGAACGCCCGCTTACCGATTGGGAGGATCGTGACGGATTCCCACTCCTTCTTCTCGGCGAGGAGCGCCGAAACCGCGCGGTTGATGTTCGCGTTGAAGGCCCCCGCGAGACCTTTGTCGCCCTCGACGACGAGAAGCGCGACGTGCTTTTCCTCGCGCGTGGCCAGGAGCGGGTGCTGCGCTTCCTTCACGCGCGAAGAGACGGAGGCGAGGACTTCGCGCAACGCCTTCGCGTAGGGCCGGGCGGCGATGACCCGGTCCTGCGCCCGCCGCAGCTTTGCGGCGGACACCATCTTCATGGCCCGGGTGATCTGCTGCGTGTTCTTGACCGACTTCAGTCGCCGGCGGATGTCGATGAGAGAAGCCACGGTGCCCGAGTCCTAAGTCGTAAGTATTCAGTACGAATGAGCCCTACGCCGCGACGGCGTCGGCGTTCTCTTTGACGAACCGGTCCTTGAAGGCGGTGATGACGCTCGTCAGCGCCTCGTCCGTCGCCTTCTCGAGCTTCCCGGTGTTGACGATCGCGGAGAGGACGTCGGCGTGGTCCCTCTTCATGAACTCGTGCAGCGCAACCTCGAAGGGCAGGACCGACTCGACGCGGAGCGAGTCGAGAAAGCCGCGTGTCCCCGCGAAGATCGAGACGACCTGCAGCTCGACCGGCATCGGCTGAAACTGGGGCTGTTTCAGGATCTCGACGAGCCGGCGCCCCCGCGCGAGCTGCGCCTGGGTGGACTTGTCGAGGTCGGAGCCGAACTGGGCGAACGCCGCGAGCTCGCGGTACTGCGCCAGGTCGATGCGCAGTGTGCCGGCGACCTGTTTCATCGCCTTGATCTGGGCGTTGCCTCCGACGCGGGAGACCGAGAGGCCGACGTTCACCGCGGGCCGCACGCCCGAATAGAAGAGGTCGGACTCGAGGTAGATCTGCCCGTCGGTGATCGAGATGACGTTGGTCGGAATGTAGGCCGACACGTCGCCGGCCTGGGTCTCGATGAACGGGATCGAGGTGAGCGACCCCGCGCCCTTCGCGTCCGAGAGCTTCGCCGCGCGCTCGAGGAGCCGCGAGTGCAGATAGAAGACGTCCCCGGGATACGCCTCGCGCCCCGGCGGCCGCCGCAGGAGCAGCGAGATCTCGCGGTACGACGCCGCGTGTTTCGAAAGGTCGTCGTAAACCGTCAGAGCGTGCTGCTTGCTGTAGAGGAAATACTCTCCCATCGCGCAGCCCGCGTACGGAGCGATGAACTGCATGGGCGCGGGATCCGACGCGGTCGCCGAGACGACGATCGTGTGCTCCATCGCGCCGTATTCCTCGAGCGTCTTGACGACCTGCGCCGCGGTGGACTTCTTCTGCCCGATCGCGACGTAGATGCAGATCAGCCCTTTTCCCTTCTGGTTGATGATCGTGTCGAGCGCCACCGCGGTTTTGCCGGTCTGCCGGTCGCCGATGACGAGCTCGCGCTGCCCCCGGCCGATCGGGATCATCGCGTCGATGGCTTTCAACCCGGTCTGAACCGGTTCGCGGACCGGCTGACGCTCGATGACGCCCGGAGCCGTGCGCTCGATCGGATAGTGATCGGCGGCGGCGATGGGTCCTTTCCCGTCGATGGGTCGCCCGAGCGCGTCCACGACGCGCCCGATCAGCGCCGGACCGACCGGGACCTGGATGATCTTGCCGGTGCGTCGGACTTCCTGACCTTCGCTGACCTCGCGCGACTCGCCGAGCAGCACCACGCCGACGTTGTCCTCTTCGAGGTTCAAGGCCAGCCCGTAGAGGTCGTGACCGAAGTCGAGCAGCTCGCCCGCCATGGCTTTGTCGAGGCCGTACACGCGCGCGATGCCGTCGCCGACGGAGAGGACCGTTCCGACCTCGGCGACGTCGATCGACTTTTCATAGCCCGCGAGCTGCCGTTTGAGGATTTCGGTGATTTCATCAGCCTTGATTTCCATTTAGTCCCCGTACATCCGGGTGCAGGCCCGCAGGGCCTGTCCCTGGTCATTGTTCATCTGGGTGCAGGTTTTTGAAAAACCTGTCCCCAAGCGTGGCTACTCAGCCATTTCGTGGAACCTCTCGATGGCCCGCAACGCGGACGCATCGTAGACTTCGCTACCCACCTTCGCCACGAAACCGGCGAGGATCTTCGGATCCACATCGACCTTCATCCGCACCCGGCGGTTGAGCTTCCCCGCTAGTGCTTCCTCGACCCGGGCCCTCTCCGCGGGGTCGAGCGGAGCTGCCACCGTGACCTGCGCCTCGACGATCCCGGAGACTCGATCGTGCACCGCGCGAATCGTCGAAAGGATCTCGGGGACCGCCGCGATCCTCCGCTTCTCGAGGACGAGCCCGAGGAAGCGGCGGCCGAACTCGTCGACGCCGGCCCGGGCGGCCAGTTCGTCTGAGACCCGGCGCTTCGCATCGAGCGGGATCGAGGGGGTCGTGAGGAAGTGCTTCAGGCGCGGGTCCTGCGCGATCGCCCGTTGAATCGCGCCCGCCGCCGCGAGAAATCCTTCGACGTCGTAGCCGGCCGGAACCGTCTCCAGAAATGCCTGCGCGTAGCGGCGGGCGAAGTGGCTCATGATCCGGCGTTCCCCGCGGGGCCTTTCTCCGCCAGACCCGCTACGCTTTCCTCGAGGAGCCGCCTCCGGTCCTTTTCGTTGATCTCTCCGGCGAGCAGCTCGCGCGCCGCGCTCGCGGTCAGATCCGCGGCGACTCGACGCAGCTCCTGTCTCGCGGCCGCGAGCCGTCGTCCGATTTCCTCTTCCGCCTCCCGGCGGACGCGCTCGACCTCCTGGTCGGCCTTCTGCGAAAGCGCGGCGCGCTCGGCTTCCCCCTCGGCCAGACCGCGGGCGCGGATCTCCACGATCTCCTGGTCGAGTCGGACCATCCGTTCGTGCACCTGCGCTTCGAGCCGCGCCGCTTCCGCCCGCAGCGCCTTCGCTTCCCGGAGCCGCTCCTCGACTTCCAGCTGCCGCTTTCGGAACATCGCGGCGAGCGGACGGGCCACGAAATACAGCATCACGCCCAGAAAGAGGACCAGGTTGACGAGTTGCCAGAGCCAGAGGGGCAGACCGAGGAAGGCGGCAGCGTGCTCTCCGGCCTCCTGTTGCGCGAGAGCGACCGGCATGCCCCCGAACAGTCCCTGGATGGTCGGACGCGCAACGGCGTTCGAAACGGTGACGCGGCCCTCGATCACGCGGCGAGCTTTCGTCCGAGGATCTTTTCCGCCAGGAGGACGGCGAGCGCCCGGGCCCGGGTCGGGAGCTCGGCCGCGGCCTTTTGGACTTCGGCATCGATCTGTGCGCTCGCGGCCGCGATGGACGCCGCAGCCGCCTGGCGCGCCTGCGCCAGCTGGCTTTCGAACTTCGCGAGGCCTTCGGCGCGAAGCGCTTCCCGCTCCCTCAACGCCTCGCGCCGCGCTTCCGCGAGCCGGCGCTCGGCCTCCGCGATCGTCCGATCGAGCTCCTTCAGGCTCTCCTGGTGAATCCGGGACGCATCGCGCTCTTCCCGCTCTCGCTCCGCCAGGATCGCGCCGAGAGGCACGAAGAGGAAGCGCTTCAGGATCGCGTAGGACGCGATGAACGCGAACATCACGTAGAGAAGCGTCACGTCGGGGGCTTTGATCATGGAGCTGGCGTGCCTTCCTCGCGATTCCCGAATCGGACCGGGAGAGAACGATGACCGTTGGTGTGAAGTGTGACCGCGCCGGAGCGCGGATGAATAGCACACGCTCCCGGAGCGGTCAAACCCGTGAGAAGCCCAGGTTCAAAGTCCAAAAGTCGCATGGACTGAGGACTGGAAACCGAGGACTGCGGAATGACCCGCTACGCCGATAAGTACCTTGTATTCAATAGTTTAGATGCGTCGCTCGCTGACCGCCGGCGCCGGCATTCCGACCACGTTCGAAGGCGCCTCCTGCCCCATCTTGCAAGAGCCCTGGAAGAACGCTCCTTCCTCGATCGCGAGCGCGGGTGTCGTCAGATCCGCGAGCACCCGGGCCTTCGGGTGAAGCTCGATCCGCTCGGTCGCGACGACGTTTCCCCGCAGAGTGCCGTTGACCGAGAGTCTCTCGACGTGGATCTCCGCTTCGACGTCGGCGTTCTCGCCGACGACGAGCTCGCTCCCCGAACTGATCTTTCCTTCGAACTTTCCGTCGATGCGGAACCCGTCCTCGAACTTGAGATCACCGCTCAGGTGGCTCCCACGATCCAGAAACCCGTTCAACGTTGCGTCCTCTGTCTTCCCTTTCATGACCCCTTCCTTCCTGGTTCGATCCGCCCAGATTCCATAGACGCTTCCGACTCGCCGAACTTTCCCTTCAAGCGCGCGCGAGCCGCTCGTAGAGACCGATGAGCTCTTCCTCCGACCCGAACGCGATCTCGACCCTTCCTCCGCGACGGCGGCGCACGATTCGCACGCGCGTCCGCAGGCGCCGGGAGAGTTTCTCCTCGGCGTCCCGGGTAAACGGATCGCGTCGGTGTTCTCGCCGAAGCTTATCCGCTCCCCCGAGGCTGGCGACGCGTTTTTCGGCCTGCCGCACAGAAAGCCCGCGCCGGACGATCTCCTCCGCCAGCCGCTCCTGGTCGTCCGCCGACGTCAGAGACGCGGGCGCGCGAGCATGCCCGCCGGAAAGATCCCCGGAGCGCACCCGGTCTCTCACGCTCGAAGGCAGCTTCAGAAGCCGCAGGGCATTCGAGATCGTCGTGCGGTCCTTGCCGACCCGGTCGGCGATCTTTTCGTGAGACAGGCGAAACTCGTCCTTGAGGCGGGCATAGGCCTCGGCCGCGTCGAGCGGGTTCAAGTCCTCGCGCTGGAGGTTCTCGACGAGGGCGGCCTCGAGCAGATCGGTCTCCGACTGCCGTTCCCGGAATACGACCGGCACTTTCGTCAGCCCGGCGATCCCGGCCGCGCGCCACCTTCTTTCTCCCGCGACGATCTCAAGTTTTTCGCCCCGCGGCGTGACCACGATCGGCTGGATGATCCCCTGTTCGCGGATCGAGGCAGCGAGCTCGGCGAGCCCCGCCTCAGAAAAGTCCCGACGCGGCTGGAAACGGTTCGGCACCAGGTGGCCGATCTCCACCTCTCGCGCACCCGTTTCCCGTGGAACCTCTTCCCGCCCAGGCAGGAGCGCCGAAAGACCCCGCCCGAGAGCCTGCTTCTGGGTCATCGAACCTCCCTCCTCTTCAAAACCTCCCGTCCCAGAGCGAGGTAGGCCTCCGCCCCCTTCGACTTGACGTCATAGGCCAGGACCGGCTTGCCGAACGAGGGCGCCTCTCCCAACTTCACGTTGCGAGGGATCACGGTGTTGTAGACCAGCTTTCCGAAGTGCCGACGGATGTCCTCCACGACCTGTCGGCCGAGGTTCGTTCGCTCATCGTACAGCGTCAGGAGAATCCCCTCGATCTCCAGGCTCGGATTGAACGAGTGGCGAACCCGGTCGACCGACTCGAGCAGCTCGCTCAAACCCTCGAGCGCGAAGTACTCCGTCTGGAGGGGAATCAGCACGGAGTCCGCGGCCGTGAGCCCGTTGACGGTGAGCAGCGAGAGCGACGGAGGGCAGTCGACGAGCACGAAATCGAAGTCGTTCCGAATCCGGTCGATCGCCTCCCGGAGGCGGCCTTCGCGCCCGTCCTGGCCGACCAGCTCGATCTCCGCCCCGACCAGGTCCCGTCCGGACGGGAGGACCGCCAAATTGGGAAAACCGCTCGGGAGAAGCGCCTGTGCGGGGTCGGCTCCGAGCAGGACGTCGTAGGCGTTCGACCCGTTCTTCCGGCCAGCCAGACCCAGACCGGAGGTCGCGTTCGCCTGGGGGTCGAAGTCGACGAGGACGACCTTCCGCTCGAAAGCGGCCAGCGCCGCACCGAGATTGATCGCGGTGGTGGTTTTCCCGACTCCCCCCTTCTGGTTTGCAACCGCGATGACCCGCCCCATTTTTCGCATTGTGGAGCCTTCGCGCTCAAATGGAAAGAATTGAGCCGTCATGGCCTCTTTCAATGGATTGTCGTGGTCCCACAGACGAACGTTCCACGTGGAACCTCGTCGGTTGGCGGTCAGTTCCGGTGAAAGACAGCGATCACGCGGTGCCGGGTCGCCGGGATTGGCAGAGTCTGCTCCAGCCGAAAACAAGCGGACAAGAGCACGTTTTCAGAGGCGCCCTGCTTCGTCGTCCAGAGGAAGAGGCTGCCACCCGGCCGAAGAAGGCCGGCGACCATTGCGCCGTCGAGCTTCAGCCCGCGCGACGTCGCGGAGTCGAAGCCCTCGACCGGGAGCTCCTCGGCTCGGCCGCTGACCACTTCGGCGTTTTCGACCGGAATCGTTCGCGCGACGTGACGGAGGAAGGCGGTCCGTTTTTCTCGCGGCTCGAGCCAGACCCAGCGGAGGTCCGGCCGGCAGACCGCGAGAGGGACGCCCGGAAACCCTCCTCCCGTCCCGATGTCGACCACGGAAGCCAGCAACGGCAGGAGGTTTGCCCCGAATGCCGATTCGACGGTGTGCGAGACCAGCTCTTCCGCGGAAAGCCGGCCCGTCAGGTTGACGGTCCGCCGCCAGCGGTCGAGCTCGGAGAGGAAACGCGCCAGGCGAGACTTTTTCTGGTCGTCGAGCTTCAGCCCGAAGGCGATGAGCTTCTTCTCGAGAAGGTCTCGAAATGCCTCAGGCCGAAGAGGTTCGGGACCGGACGACATGCGCGCAGATTATCGCGACGGCGGCCGGAGTGACTCCAGGGATACGGCCTGCTTCGCCGAGCGTGCGGGGACGCTTCCGGGTGCAACTCTGGATCACCTCCCGCGACAGGCCCGGGACGGATTCGTACTCAAAGTCTTCCGGAATCCGGCGGCCCTCGAGCGGCTTCATCCTCTCGACCCGATCGGTCTCGCGACGGATGTACCCCTCGTAACGCACACGGCTCTCCAGGATCGACCGCTCTTCGCGGGAGAGCGACCCGAGACTTTCCGGCCCGTAAGGTAAGAGTTTTTCTACAGATAAGTCCTGTCGTTTCAATAGTTTATGTAGTGTCGTCGGCTCGCCGCCGAGCTGAATCCCGATCGTCTTCTCGAACTCTTCGCGGGTCTCGCGGTCCGGATGGATCTCCGCTCCTCGCAGCTCCGACTCGGCGCGGCGCAGGCGCTCTTCGGATCGCATCGCGCGCGAGAATTCGTCGGAGGACACGAGCCCGAGACGCAGCGCGTGGGGCAGGAGGCGCGGCAGAACGGAATCCACGCCCAGGAGCAGCCGGTGCTCCGCGCGCGATGTGAAAAGCCGGTAAGGCTCCTCGAGGCCTTTGGTCGTCAGGTCGTCGACCATGACGCCGGCGTACGCTTCCGACCGGTCGAGCAGGAACGGCTCCTCCCCGCGCACCGCGAGCGCTGCGTTGATGCCCGCCCAGATCCCCTGCGCCGCCGCTTCTTCGTATCCCGAGGTGCCGTTGATCTGGCCGGCGAGGAAGAGTCCGGGGACATCGCGGGCTTCGAGCGTCGGCCGCAGCTGGTCGGGAAACGCGAAGTCGTATTCAACGGCGTAGCCCGGCCGGACCATCTCGGCGTTCGCGAGACCGACGATCTCCCGGAGGATCGCGCGTTGCACCTCTTCGGGCAAAGAGGTCGAGAGACCGTTGATGTAGATCTCGGCCGCATCCCATCCTTCCGGCTCCAGAAAGATCGAGTGGCGCGGCTTGTCGGCGAACTTGACGACCTTGTCTTCCACGGACGGGCAGTAGCGCGGTCCGATGCCGACGATCCGTCCGGAGTACATCGGGCTCAAGTGGAGGTTGGCGCGGATCAGGTCGTGGACGCGCTCGTTCGTGCTCGTCAGCCAGCAGAGCGCCTGGCGGGAGGGCAGCCGGACGGTCCGGAACGAGAACGGAACGGGCGGATCGTCGCCGCGCTGCGGCTCGCAGAGATCGTAGTCGACGGTGTCGCGCGAGACGCGCGGCGGCGTTCCGGTCTTGAACCGTCCGAGCGCGAGTCCGGTCCGCGCGAGCGCCGCGGAGAGGCCGACCGCGGCCGCTTCGCCGACGCGGCCTCCCTCCGTCCGCCGCTCCCCGGTGTGCATGAGACCGCGCAGAAACGTCCCGGTCGTCACGACGACGGCCCGGGCGTAGAGGCGCGCCCCGCTTCTCGTGACGACTCCCCCGACCCCGTCTCCGTCGTCGACGAAATCCTCCGCCATGCCTTCGACGAGCTGGAGGCTCGGCGTTTCGGAGAGGGCTTGCGCGGCGAGCCGCGAGTAGAGCGCCTTGTCGCACTGCGCCCGCGGACCCCACACCGCCGGGCCGCGCGAGCGATTGAGGATCTTGAACTGGATCCCTGCGGCGTCGGCGAGGCGCCCCATCAGGCCGCCGAGCGCGTCGACCTCCCGGACGAGCTGCCCCTTCGCGAGGCCGCCGATCGCCGGGTTGCACGACATCCGCGCGATCGCCGAGAGATCTCCGGAGAGGAGCGCGGTCGTTCGACCCATGCGCGCCGCCGCGTGGGCCGCTTCGCAGCCGGCGTGACCGGCGCCCACGACGATCACATCGAACGTCGTCGAGCCGTTCATTTCCCGATGCAGAAGGTCGAAAAAATACGGCGGAGCACGTCTTCCGAGGTCGTCTCGCCGAAGACGTCGGCGAGCGCCGCGAGTCCGGAATCGACGTGGGTCGCGGCGTATTCTGGAGAAACGCCGCTCGCGAGCGAGGCGAGCGCATCGCTGACGGCGGCGCGAGCACGCTCGACCAGATCGAGCTGCCGCAGCGACGCGAGGACCTCCGAATCCGACTCGCCCGGGACGTCCGACGCGATCGTCTGCTCCAGCAGCGCTCGAAGGCTCGCCCCGGCTTCGGGCGCCAGGCCGCAGAGAGCGAGCGCCGGCCGCGGGCCGTCGGCCGGACCGAACCGCGTGAAGCTCCGGAGATCGATCTTGTTCGCAACCAGAGCCACGGGCTTTCCGTCGAGCGCCGCCAGGGCCGCTCCGTCTTCCTCCGCCCAGCCGGCCGATGCGTCGAAGACGTAGAGGATTGCGGCCGCCGTCTTCCCCTCTTCCCGCGCGCGCTCGATTCCGAGCTTCTCGACGCGGTCGTCGGTCTCACGCAGCCCCGCTGTGTCCACGAGCTCGACGGGAATGCCGCGGACGTCGATCGTCGCCTCGATCGTGTCGCGAGTGGTCCCCGGAACTTCCGTGACGATCGCTCGCGCCGTTCCGAGGAGCGCGTTGAAGAGGGTCGATTTCCCCGCGTTCACCCGGCCGAGGATCGCGACGCGGCAGCCCGCGGAGAGGAGCCGGCCCCGGCCGTAGGTCGCCGCGAGACGCGCGAGCGAGTCGCGCGCGGCCCGAAGACGGAGGGGGACGGAAGGATCGACGGTCTCTCCGACGTCTTCGGAGAAGTCGATCGTCGCCGCGAGGCTCGCCGCGGCAACCAGCAGGTCTTCCCGCACCTCACTCAACCTCGACGACAGCGCGCCCTCCAGACGCCGGGAAGAAGCGCGGGCGGCCGCCTCGGTGCGCGATTCGATCAGGTCGCGGACCGCCTCGGCGCGGACGAGGTCCATCTTTCCCAGTCGGAAGGCCCTCTCGGTGAACTCGCCCGGCCTCGCGGGCCGCGCGCCGCTGCCGATCAGGGCGCGAATGAGCGTTTCGACGACGACCGGGCTTCCATGAACCGACAGCTCCGCCACATCCTCTCCCGTGAAAGAAGCCGGCGCGGGAAAGAGAGTAGCGAGCCCGCGATCGATCGGCTCGCCGTGGAGATCGGTGAGCGCGACGAGATACGGCCGCCTCGGCTCGATCGGATCCGGCAGCTCGCGAGCCACGCGGGAGAGGATCTCGCGCGTACGCTCTCCGGAGATCCGCACAAGCGCGATTGCGGAGCGGCCGATCGGAGTCGCGAGCGCGGCGATCGTGTCGAGGAGCGATTCGGCGGAGGGACGCATGCCCTCACCCCCGGCCCCTCTCCGGGGGGAGAGGGGAGTCAGAGATCCCTAGAGCGACCTGAGCTTGACCGCGACTCTCTTCATGTAACCCTCGCCTTCGCTTTCGGTCTCGACCTCCGGATCGGACGAGAGCGCGAGGTGCACGAGACGCCGTTCTCCGGGTGCGAGCGGGGGAAGGAGCGTCGGCCGGCGCGTGCGCTTGACCTCTTCGGCGGATCGATGAGCCAGTTCTTCGAGCGACTCGCGCTGGTGCGCGCGGAAGCCCTCGGCGTCCAGACGCGGATACACCGGGTGTCCCAGGCGGCGGCTGGCGATGCGGCCGGTCAGAACCTCGAGGCCGTTCAAGCCCTCCCCCTTGTTGGCGAGAAGCGGTTCGACGTCGTCTCCGATCAGCTCGATCACCATCTCGTCGGGCGAGCTCTTCCGGCGGGTCTCGACTAAGAAGCCGGCCACCGACAGAAGCTCGGAAAGCGTCGATTCGACGGCGGCAAAGGACTCCTCGTCGAGCGGCGACGGCTCCCTACGCCGCGGACGCGTCGCCCGATCGGGAACGGGGGTTTCGACTTCCGCGCTCTCCGGGCTGACTTCCGCGCTCTCCGGGCTGACCGCCGCGCTTTCCGGGAAGACCGCCGCGCGCTCCGCGCGGGGGCGGGTCGCGTCGTCGGCCGGCGCGTCGACTTCGATCTCCACGATCCGGCCTCCCCAGAACGATTTCTCGTCGCGAACGACGCGGTAGCGGACTTCCGCGACGGATTTTCCGACGGCGCGCGCGGCCTGCTCGACGGCGTCGGCTTCGGTCTTCGCTTCGAACCTCATCGCTTCGTCTCCTTCCGCCTTCGAGCTACGCCCGCGCCATCTTGACGCGCGCGGGCTTGCGCGTTCCGGAGTCGTCGTCCCGCCCCATCCGGTTGATTAGCATCTGCTGGAGGATCGTCAGCACGTTCGAGAAGAGCCAGTAGAGAACGAGGCCGGACGGCATGTCCTTCAGCATGAAGCCCCACAGGAGCGGCATCGCCATGAAGATCTTCTTCTGCATCGGGTCGACGGTCGAAGGCGTCATCGCCTGCTGGATGTACATCGTGACGATCATGAGGATGAGCAGCACGTAGGTGTGGTCGATTGCCGACAGGTCGTGAATCCAGAGCACGAACGGAGCGTGACGCAGCTCGACCGCGCGCGACAGGACGTTGTAGAACGCGACGAGGATCGGGAGCTGCAGCAGCACCGGGAAGCAGCCGCTCATCGGGTTGTAGCCTTCGGCCTGGTAGAGCGCCATCAGCTCCTGGTTCATCTTCGCGCGCTGCGCCGCGTCGGTCTTCGCCTTCTTGTAACGGTCGCGGATAGCGTTCATCTTGGGCGCGAGCTTCTGCATTTTCTTCATCGACGCGTAGCTCTTGTGCATGAGCGGGAAGAGGAGGATCCGGACCAGCAGAGTCACCAGCAAGATCGCCAGCCCGAAGTTCCCCGACCAGGCGTACGCCTTCTTCAAGAGCCAGAGCAGCGGCCGCGCGAGGATTCCGAACCACCCGAAATTCACGGTGCGCTCGAGCCCGAGCCCCGTGCTCTCGAGGATCGCGACGTCTTTCGGTCCGAAAAAGGCGCGCGCCTCCAGGGTCCCGGAGGACGCGACCCCCACGGACACCAGCGGTTCCGGCTTCGCTGCCGGATCGCCAGGCGCCGCCGGCAGGGCGAAGCGAGAGATCCGCGCGGCCGCGGGATGCCGCGGAACGAACGCCGTCAGGAAATAGTTGTCTTCGATCCCGACGAAGCCGTTGGCAGGGAGCGGCCACGCGGTTTCTTTCTCCAGCTTCTGGGCCGAGACGGTCTGAAGGCCGCTGTCCGTGCTCGCGACCGCAGTCGGCGGCATCACGTAGCGCGACGCGCGCTCGCCCACGGTCGGGTTGCGAAGGCCCGTCCCAACGATGAGCGTGAACTCCGGACCCGCGACGGAGACTTTGACGTCGAAGAGATACCCGTCGCCGAGGCGAACCTCTTTCGTCACCGTGAGCCGCTCGTCGCCGTATCGGAAACGCACGGTCCGGGCGGGACCGGTCTCGACGGCGTACAGCGCGTTCGAAGCGAGCTGCGTCAAGTCCGGTTTTCCCGGAAACACGAGGGCGAGCGGCTTCGAGGACGGATCGGGGATGGCGCGGACGAGCTCGAGCGGCCGCTTCTGGTCGTCGGTGTGCTTGCGGAGAACGAAGGACGTCAGCACCGCCCCGCGGTTGGAAAAAGTTGCTCGCGCCACGTCGTTCTCGACGGTCGTCAAGCCCTCCTGCGTGCCTGCGATCCGAACGCCTCCCGAGACGGGCGACGGCTCCACGGCGGCCACTGGCGTGGGGACGACGAGAGCTCCCCTCGTCGGGACGGGAAGGGGCGCGCGCTTGGGCGGACGCGGCCCGATCCACTCCCAGAGCAGCAGGACGCCGAGAGATAGGAGCGCAGCGAGGAGGAGACGCTTTTCCACGGTCGTTTCAGGAGCGCTCGATCGAAGCGATGACTTTCGCGCTCACGGGACCGGATCGAACCCGCCCGGCCGGAACGGGTGGCAGCGGAGGAGCCGTGCGAGCGCGAGACCCGCGCCGCGCCGGAACCCGTAGCGCTCGATCGCCTCGCGGGCGTACACCGAGCACGTCGGCTCGTACCGGCAGGCGCGCGGCAGCAGGGGCGAGAGGACGGCTTTGTAGAAACGCAGCGCCGCGGAGGCTGCGCGGGCGCCCGCGCTCATCCTGGACTCCGATTCCCCGGCGCGCGGGACAGGCTCTTCGCGAGAAGCGATCGGTACTCTTCGGCGAGCTCCACGAAGGTCGCCTCCGATGCCGAGGGGCGTGCATTCACGACCACGTTCCCGCCCCGCTGACCGAAGAGCTCCCGGCTTCGCCGGAAGATCTCGCGGAGTCGTCGGCGCACCCGGTTGCGGACGACCGCTCCGCCGACCCGGCGCGGCACCGAAATGCCGAGCCGCGGCCTCGCGGGGGCCGTCGGCGGCCCCGCCCCGGCCGGCGGCAGCAGAAAAAGCTGGAGATGGCGCCCGGAGACGCGCACTCCGGAGGCGTAGCACTCTTCGAATTCCCGTCGTTTCCGAAGGCGGTCGTCGCGGGAGAACGTCTCCCGGCGACGATCCGGGCCCGAATTCACACCGAGAGTTTCTTGCGTCCCTTGCGCCGGCGCGCCGAGATCACCGCGCGCCCCGAGCGGGTCCGCATACGCACCAGGAACCCATGTGTGCGCCGGCGCCGCCGATTGTTGGGCTGATAGGTCCGCTTCATAAAAAACGGGCCATGCTAGGTGCGGGGGTGCGATAAGTCAAGAGAGCGGGGCGCGTTCGAGGCTCAGTTCGGTGGCGGGTGCAGGTCCGCAGGACCTGTCCCCGCGGCGGGTCTGGGGGGGTATATACTCCGCCCCCTTCCACGGCGGCGGCACGCAGATGGGACTTTCCACAGCTGCGGAAAAACTTGCGGAAAACCGAGGCCAGGCATGACCGAGATCTGGTCTTCAATCGTCAGGAATCTCGAGGGGAAGCTCGACCCGAAAGAACTGAAGACGTGGTTCGCCCCGACCCGTCAGGTCTCCTTCGAGCCCGCCGGCGATTCCCGGGCGGCTCTGACCGTTGCGGTTCCGAGCCCCGTCTTCGCCGAATGGATCCGTGGACGCCACGGAGACCTCCTCGCGCGCGAAGCGGCCGCCGCCGGGTTCCCGGAGCTCGATTTCCGCTTCCAGGCCGCGACGATCGGCATCCCTCCGGCGCCGGCGCCCGCCCCGGCCGTTCGGGAGCCGCGCGGCCTGGTCCTGAATCCGCGCTTTACTTTCGACAGTTTCGTCGTCGGCTCCTCGAATCAGTTCGCCCACGCGGCGGCGCGCGCCGTCGCCGAATCCCCCTCGCGCTCGTACAACCCGCTCTTTCTCTACGGCGGCGTCGGACTCGGCAAGACTCACCTCGTTCACGCGATCGCCCACGAGGTCGTCCGGCAATCGCCGGGCTCCCGGGTGATGTACCTGTCGGCGGAAAGGTTCCTGAACGAGCTGATCAACGCGCTGCGGTTCGAGAAGATGCACGAGTTCAAGAGCCGTTACCGCGAGCTCGACGTGCTCCTGATGGACGACATCCAGTTCATCGCGGGCAAGGACTCGACGCAGGAAGAGTTCTTCCACACGTTCAACGCGCTCCACGATGCGCAGAAGCAGATCGTGGTGACGTCCGACGCGCTTCCGAAAGAGATTCCGACGCTCGAGGAACGCCTTCGGTCCCGGTTCGAGTGGGGCCTGATCGCCGACATTCAGCCTCCGGATCTCGAGATGAAGGTGGCGATCATCCGCAAGAAGGCGGCGGCCGAAAAAGCGGAGATCCCGAACGACGTTGCGCTGTTCATCGCCGGAACGGTGCGCTCGAACGTCCGGGAGCTCGAGGGACGGCTGAACCGCGTCCTGGCATTTTCCTCGCTGACCGGAAAGCCGGTCTCGATCGAGCTCGCGCGCGAAACTCTCCGCGATATCCTCGGACGCGACGAAAACCGGGCAGTTCCCTCGGAAATCCTCAAAACCGTGGCGTCGCACTACGGACTGCGCGTGTCGGACCTGAAGGCAAAGACCAACGCAAAACCGATCGCTTTTCCTCGACAGGTCGCGATGTATCTCTGCCGGCGACTGACCGGCCTCTCGTACCCGGAGATCGGAAGACTCTTCAACGACAAGCACCATTCGACGGTCATGCACTCCGTCGAGAAGATCGAGAAGTTGGTCGAGGACGACCCGGATTTCCGCAAGGTAATCGAGGGCTTCCAGCAGCCCTACCGCTAGTCGGTTCGCGCCGTCGGGGGGTTCTTCCTCTTCGCGCTTTTCCGCATCCCGAG
>Ga0114129_10000765_pt1 | contig 41037 bp, 35 predicted proteins | sample RhiMetdeltSRZDD1_FD_80071 | JGI IMG/M metagenome (GOLD analysis project Ga0114129, IMG submission 80071) | Populus rhizosphere microbial communities from Tennessee, USA - Rhizosphere MetaG P. deltoides SRZDD1 (version 2) (version 2) | ecosystem: Host-associated > Plants > Roots > Rhizosphere >...
CTCACCGGAGCCGAAGTCCGCGGCCGGCGGCTCGGGGGAAAGGTCATCGGAGTGGCGCGCCGTACGATACCGGGCTGTAGGAGCTTCCGCCGCGGCTGTCGCGGCCGCGGGATATCCGCCGGACCGGAAGTCGGCGGTCGGCTGCGGCCGGGAGGGGAATTCACCCGATGGGAAATCCGCGGCGTGCAATGGACCCGAGGGGAAATCGTCGGCCGCCGGGGGTGCTGAGGGATCCGTGTCGTATGGAACGGGAGAGACGCCGTCGTATGGAGCGGAAGGGCCCCCGCGCCGGCTCCGGCCGTTTCCGGCGCGCCGACCGCGGTAATTACCGTCCGATCCGCTCCGCCGTGCCCCGGCGGCAACTGCCCGCCTGGGATCGGTCGGCTGCTCCGCCGGCGCGGTGTCGTAGCGCCCCGGCGGCAGCTGTGGGTAGCCGTAATCTCCGGGCGGGGCGGCCTGGTCGCGCTCCGCGGCCTGATCGCGCTCCGGGTGGCGGTCGCCAGCGTCACGGTAGGGCCGCCCGTCCTGGGCTTCTGGCCGCGGGCGGCCGCTGCGCGCGGGCCGGGTGCGTGCGGGGCGGGCAGCACGGGCGGGCGGCTGCCGCGAGGCGCGCTCGTCCTGCCACTCGGAGTCGTCGGCGCCTGCCCGGCCACGGCCGCGCTCACTAGGTCCGTCCGGCGGTTCCTCGCGGTCGTCACTGCGTCCGAGCCGCACGCTCAGAAAGACGGCAATGAGAATCACGATGAGAACGGCCGCGAGGCCGACTACCAGGAGCAGGACCATTACACCACCCAACGATCCATGGCCATCTGGGTAGCGCTAGCTAGGCGCACGCGGCCATCGACGCAGGCCTTCCCCCAGTATCGCTAGCACCTTGGATCATCCAGGGCTGAACTCTTGAACAGTGATTCTGTCGGACCCGTAGGCCCCTGTCATGTGTTTAGGAGATTTTTTACATCGGAGGTTTAACGTAGTGTAACATACTGATTACGGAGGGACATTGGCGGTGAGCCTGCCACGCGCGATGGCCGCTTGCGCGATGGCGGACCAGGCCAACTTTACGTTGGCACCGGCCTGCAGCCTGAGTCTCGATCCGAGTGCATAAACGGTAAAACGGTAGGTGTGGCTTCGGTCAGCCGGACATGGCGGGTCATATCCCACAGAACCTTTGCTATTTCGGGCTTGCCGTGCTCCCGCCGGAATCTGGCCTGGTTGAATGCTGGTGGTCTGCGGGCCGATATCAAAAACGATCCAATAGATATACGGGGTTATTGGGGCAGCCGAATCGTCCATGACCACCGCCAGCGACTTCGTGTTAGCCGGGGCGTTGGACCAGTGGATTCCGGGATAGGTGCCTGCCCCGTGGCAGGTATAGGCGGAGCCCATCACGCCCTGGGGCGTAACGTCGGGGCTCGTCACCGTGATGTTGTTGGGGACACCCGCCTGGGCGTTCTTCGGGCTGCCGATCAGGCCGCAGCCGCTGAGCAGCACCACCCCGCTGAGCAGGGCAACGCGTCGGGCGGTTGCGCGGCGCACAGATCCAGAACCCCCTCATGGACACGCTAATCAGGCTGCCGGGATGTGCCGAACATGATCTCGTCCCAGGATGGCACCGACGAACGCCGGGGTCGGCCCCCCGCCGCCTTCTTCCTGGCCGGGCGCTCCAGGGCCGGGGCCTGCTCGGCATCGCTGCCCTGCTCCGCGGCGGCCGGCCGCGGGGCCGCGGGCACGCGCACCGGCTCGGCCCCGGGCCTGGATTCCGGCTCGGCAGGCGCCTGGCTGAACCGGCTGCCGATCGGCGTGACCGTGGCCGATCCGGTCCACTGCGGGGCAAGCGCAGGAAGGTCGGCGTCGACCAGGCAGAGACCGGCGGCGGTGTCATTGGCCGGGCTGATGTGCCTGCTCCGCGGGTCGAACACCCACTCGGCGAGCCGGGGGAGTTCTCCGGCGGTGAAGATGAGCGACACCTGCCAGCTGCCGTCGGGGCGCTTGCGCGAGTCCCATTCCGCCTGTTCCATGTCCGCCCCGATGTCGCTGAGGCGCTCGGCCAGTACGTCGCCCAGCCGACGGCCTGGCCCGGAGTCTCGCGTATGGCGGATGCTGGCCCCCTGGGCCTCCTGGGCCCGGTACGCGCGTTCCGCCAGCACCGGTCCCTCGAACCGGCGTACCCGCTCGATGGGCACTCCGGCCGCGTCTGCGATCTCCTCCGCCGTCTCTCCGGCACGGATCCGGTCCTGGATCTCCTTGGGTCGCAAGGGACTCTCCACTTCGATCTCGTACTGAGCGAGCCGCGAGAACTGCCCTCGCGCCACGATCCGCAGCCGGTCATCGATCGGCAGCGAGAAGCGCCCGCTGCGCCCCGGTGCTGTCAGGACGGCATAGCTGCCATCCTCACTCACCGCGACCAGGCGCAGTTCCTGCATCGGCGTCCCTTCTGCGCCGCCGACCGGTGCCGGCGTGCCTGATGCCGCGCGAGGGCGTAGCTCGGACTTCCCCTCAGGGCGAGTGTGACGGGTCGATACCGCTCGTGGCCAGCACCCACGCGGCATGTCCCGCAGATCAATGACAGTATTCTGGCCGGCTCCGCCGCCCGGGGGGCGGAACCGCGATATTCCTTACCTTGGCGCGGCCGCGGTGGTTCGCCGCGCCGGCTGCGATGCCGGGCCCGCGGAATGACCTCGCCAGGCGACCGGATCAGGCCTTGGCCGGCTCGTCGGCCGCTTCGACGCTGAGCGCCGTCGGCTCCGCTCCCTTCCGGCTCATCCGGGACGGCCACCAGTTCCACCGGCCCAGCAGCACGACTGTGGAGGGCACCAGCAGCGTCCGCACCAGGAAGGTGTCCATGAGGATGCCGAGCGCCAGCCCGAACGCGACGTCGCGGAACTGCTCGCCGCCCGAGCCGCGGCCCGCCACCACGCCGAAGACCACGAACGTGCCGGCCAGGATCAGCCCGGCCGAGGTCACCGTCGTGCCGGTGACGCTCAGCGCCCGCGAGACGGCTCTCCGTAGCGGCAGCCGCTGTGCCTCCTCCCGGATCCTGGTCATCACCAGGATGTTGTAGTCCTCGCCGAGCGCGAGCAGGAAGATGAACATCAGGAACGGCAGGAAGAACACCAGCCCGCCGCTGTTGCCGATCTCGACGAACAGCAGCACGGCCAGGCCCAGCGCGGCCAGGTAGGACAGCCCGACCGAGGCGATCAGGTAGAGCGGCGCGATCAGGCTCCGCAGGACGAGGGCGAGCAGGATGCCGATGGCCAGGATCGCGATCGGGATCACCCGCACCAGGTCGCGGTTGGAGATGCTGCTGATGTCGTACAGCGCGGGCGCCTCACCCCCGACGCCCGAGTCGGCGGCGCCGATGGACTTGCCCACCTGCGTGGTGGCCGTGCGCACTGCCGGGACCGCGTTCATGGCGGCGGTGCTGCCCGGGTCCCCCGCATGCAGCCCGACCGAGTACTGCACCGTGCGCCCGTCGGGGCTGACGTAGTTCCCGGTCGCCCGGTAGGCCTCGTACGCGGCGAGCGGCACACCGGTGCCAGCCGGCGGGACGGGAGGCAGGGCGCTGGCCGGGCCGAGCTTGTCGTGCAAGGACGCGTACAGGGCGGGCGGGATCGCCGCCCCGGCCGGATTGAGCGGGCCGGCCACGGTGGTGAACAGCGGGTCCGCCTTCAGCTTCTCGGTGCCGGTGGCGAGCGCCGCCGGATGCTGCCAGACCGGATCGGCGAAACGGAAGATCAGGCTGGTCGGGTTGGCCGACGACTGCGGGAAGTGGTGGGACAGGAGCGCCGTGCCCGCGGCCGAGTCGCTGCCCGCCGGCGGGGTGGTGTCGCCTCCGAAACCGGAAGCCGTATAACCGAGTACCGCGAAGGCGAGCCCGCCGAAGACGACCAGGCCGGTCACCAGGGTTGGCACCGGGTGGCGGACGATCCGGGTGGCGATCCGGCCCCACGTGCCCGGCTTCCCGGCCCCCTGGATGCTCCAGGGCAGCAGCTTGGGCTTGCCGAAGATGCGCTGGAAGACCGTCCGCTTCTGCGCGAGCAGCGAGAGCCGCAACGACAGCAGGGCCGGCAGCAGGGTCAGCCCGGCCACCAGGATCACGCCGATCGCAATGGCGAACGGGATGCCCAGGTCGGAGTAGAAGGGGAAGCTGGCCAGCAGCAGGGTGAGCACCGCGGCGATCACCGTGCCCGCCGAGAAGGTGATGGTCTCGCCGACCCGGGTCACCGAGCGGACGATCGCCTCCCGGGCCGGCTGCCGGGGATGGATGAAGTCCCGGCCGAGCGCGCGGAGCATCTGCCCGAACCCGTCGGTGGCATAGGACTCCTGGCCATGCTGGGTCGCGCGCAGTTCCTCGCGCACCCGGAAGACGAGGAACAGCCCGTAGTCCGTGCCCGCGCCGAGCACCAGCACGATCATCAGGTACTGCGCGAGCGGGGAGACCTGGAGGCCATGCTGCGCCGCCTCGGCGACCAGCGGCCCGGAGATGATGACCGAGAAGACGGCGGGTGCGATGGTGACCAGGGCGAGCGTGAACGACCGGAAGATCAGCACCAGCAGCACGATGATGAACAGGGCGGAGTAGTTCTCCACCTGATTGCCGGTATTGCCCGACGCCTTCTGCTGATCAACCTGGACCGCCACGCTGCCGGCCAGGTGTGCCTGCAGCCCTGCGGGCAGCCCTGCGTGCGCGATCGTGGCCCGCATCGAGTCGACGAGATCGGTGATCTGGTTCTGCCCGCCGCCGGCCTGGCTGGCTAGCACGATCAGCTGCCAGGCGTGCCCGTCCGGGGAGCGGCCGGCGTCGATGACCTTGCTGACGCTGGCGACTTTGCCCAGCTGGCCCTTCAGGTTGGTCACGGCCGTCACGTCGGCCTGGGTCAGCGGTGATCCGGACCGCGCGGCGACCACCGGAATCGGCAGCAGGCCCGCGGTGCCGAACGGCGCCGCGAGGTTGGCGGCGTGCTGGCTCGGCGCGCTGTCCGGCAGGAACTTGGTGTTGTTGCTCTGGGTCACGCTGGACAACGCCGGCAGTAGCGTGGCGGCGGCGATGGCCCCGGCCACCCATATCGCCAGCACCAGCCAGCGGAAGCGGACGCAGAACGACCCGATGCCCCGGAAGATGGTGTCGATGTGCACGTGCCGAACAATACGCGGCCCGGGTGACGGTCTTTGTGCCGCGTCCTGCCGAAGGCGCCGGCCCGTCTATCATCGGTGAGCCATGACCACGGATGAGCGATGACCGGTCCCGGCGCGCCGCTGATCAGCGTCGTGCTCCCGGTGGGAAACGTGGCGGATTTCCTGCCGGCCTGCCTGGACTCGGTGTTTGGCGAGCCGGGCCAGCCAGGCGGCGACCTGGAGGTCATCGCGGTCGATGACGCCTCATCCGACGGGTGCGGCCACATCCTCGACACCAGGGCCGGACGGGACCCGCGCCTTCGGGTGATCCACCTCACCGAGAGCGCCGGGCCTGGGCCTGCCCGGATGCGCGGGCTGGCCGAGGCGGCAGGGACCTACGTCTGGTTCGTGGATCCCGATGACCTGCTGGCCGGCGGCGCGCTGGCTGCGGTCACGGGCAGGCTGGCCAGTTGCCGGCCGGACGTGCTGCTCATCGATTACCTGATCCGGCGCCGTTCCGGCCGCACCGAGCCGAGTCCGGGTGCCGCCCTGCTGGCTGTGCCCCCGGCCGCCGCGGCGACGCTTACGCTGGCGGAGCGGCCGGCCCTGATCAACCGGACCATGACCGCGTGGAGCAAGGTCTTCCGGCGGGAATTCCTCACCGGCCTGCGGGTCTGTTTCCCGCCGGGGATCCACGAGGACGTCCAGGTTTCCTGCGCGGCGCTGCTCAGTGCGGAACGGATCGCGCTGCTGGACCGGGTCTGCTACGTGTACCGGCGCCGGCGTCACTCGTTCCTGGCCACGACCAGCATGGCCCATTTCAGCATCTTCCCGGCCTATGAGGGCGTGTTCGCGCTGATGGACGCGGGCGGCAACCCGGGCGCGCCGGGCGGGCAGGGCGGGCAGGCCGCGCCGGGCGGGCCGCGCCTGCCACGGGTGAGTGCCGCGGTCAGGGCGGCGGTGTTCGGGCGGGCGATCGAGCACTACAGCACCATCCTCGCGAACGGGCTTGTGCCCCGCCGGGGCCGACGGGAATTCTTCCACCGGATGGCCGCCGACTACCGCCGCTACCGTCCGGCCGGCTACCAGCGCCCGCCGGGGCTGCGCGGGATGAAGTTCGCCCTGATCGAGCGCGGCGCGTATGGCGCGTACCGCGTCCTTGGCCCGCTCAACAACGCCCGGGCCGCGATGGCCCGGGCGTGGCCGGCGCGGCGAGCGCAGCCCGCGAGGTAACAGGGCCCAGCCGGCCAGCGTTGCTCTATATAGCCAACACGCTGCTCGAATCCAGGGAGGTCGCGTAGAGTCGCCCGGACCACTAGTTGGGGACAGGAGCGGGAGTAGGAGTTCTTGACGGTATGCGTCACCTGATCGGTTTCATTCTGGCAATAGCCCTGGGCGCCGCGTTGTTCTTCGCTGCGGGCTGGGGCTTCATCCACATGACCAGCCTCACGGCGCATGGGATCAACCTGACCGGCAGGACCGGCCTGATGGCCCTGGCGGCACTGGCCGGCACCGGCCTGTTCCTCGGCATCCTGCTCGCGGTGCGGGCCATCTCCCCGCTGGCGACCGGCCTGCCCGGGCTAGTGCTGCTGGCGTGGAGCGCGCTGCTGGCCGTGAGCGCCCACCGGGCACTCGGGTGGGTCCCGCTGCAGGGTCACTCGTTCGGCGCCGGCTTCCGTGCGCTGCTGGCGGGCGGCACGCTGACGCTGCTGGGCGCGGCGATGATCGTCCCCCTCTTCCTGCCCTCGCGCTGGCGTGGCACCGGCGGCGAGGACGTCGGCGAAGAGGAGGCGGAGGCCCCGGTGACGGAGGCCAGCGGACTGCTGTCCTGAGCGCCGGGCCGCGGTGCGCACCGCGCCGCCGGCATACCGGCGCGGCCATGGTGATCATGAGATCAGTGTCGTGCTGACGACAGCAAGGTCATGATCACGAAGGTCTGAGCGTCTGGCTTCGCGCCGCGTCAGTGCGTGGCCGCGAACTGCTCGCTCTCGGTGGAGCCGGCCAGGGCCACCGTGGAGGCGTCCGGCGCGATCGCGGACGTCACCAGGTCGAAGTAGCCGGTCCCGACCTCACGCTGGTGGCGCGTGGCGGTGTACCCCGCCGGCTCGGCGGCGAACTCCGCGTCCTGCAGCCGCACGTAGGCGGGCATGCCCTCGGCCGCGTAGCCGCGGGCCAGGTCGAACATCGAGTGGTTGAGCGCGTGGAACCCGGCCAGCGTGATGAACTGGAATTTGTAGCCCATCTCGCCCAGCTCACGCTGGAACTTCGCGATCGTGCCGTCATCGAGATGCTTGCGCCAGTTGAAAGACGGTGAGCAGTTGTAGGCCAGCATCTGGTCCGGGTGCTCATGCTTGATCGCCTCGGCGAACTCGCGCGCCTCGGCGAGGTCCGGCGTGGACGTCTCCATCCACAGCAGGTCACTGTAGGGCGCGTAGGCGAGGCCGCGGGCGATGCCGGCCGGCATCCCGTTCCGCACCCGGTAGAAGCCTTCGGCGGTCCGCTCGCCGGTGAGGAATGGCCGGTCGCGCTCGTCGACATCGCTGGTGATGAGGGTTGCGGCTCGGGCGTCGGTCCGGGCGATCACGAGGGTCGGCACCCCGAGGACGTCGGCCGCCAGCCGGGCAGCGTTCAGTGTCTTGATGTGCTGGCCGGTCGGGATGAGCACCTTCCCGCCCAGGTGACCGCACTTCTTCTCGGACGCGAGCTGGTCCTCCCAGTGAACGCCGGCCGCACCGGCCGCGATCATCGCTTTCATCAGCTCGAACGCGTTGAGCACGCCGCCGAAGCCCGCTTCGGCGTCGGCGACGATCGGCGCCAGCCAGTGCGGCTGTTCGCCGGCCTCGCCACCGGCCTCGGCCCAGGTGATCTGGTCGGCGCGGAGGAGCGCGTTGTTAATGCGCCGGACCACCTGGGGAACCGAGTTGGCAGGGTAGAGGCTCTGGTCGGGGTAGGTTTCCGCGGCCAGGTTGGCGTCGGCGGCAACCTGCCAGCCCGACAGGTAGATGGCGGGCAGGCCGGCCCGGACCTGCTGGACCGCCTGGTTGCCGGTCAGCGCGCCGAGCGAGTGAACGAAGTCCATCTGGTGGAGCAGCTGCCACAGCCGCTGGGCACCCAGCCGGGCGAGGGTGTGCTCTTCCTGTACCGAGCCGCGCAGCCGCACCACATCGAGTGCGGAGTAGGTGCGCCGGACCGAGCGCCACCGCGGGCTGGCCGCCCACTCCTCGCTCAGCCGCGCTGCTTGCTCGGCGGCCGATCCCCTGCCGCCGTATGTTGCGCTTCCATGCCTGGCGCTATGGCCGTTGCTGCTGCCGTTGGCCTGCTGCGTGCCCTCGAGGCGACGGTCGCTCACTGGTCCTCCCGACGTTCTGTCGTCCCCTGGGTGATAACAGCGAGCCTGCCTGCCCGCACCGCGCGGCCGCCAGAGGAGGGTCTAGAAATATTTACAGAATTTCATCTAGGCTGAACATGTGACAGACTTTCCTGAGCAAGAAACTCAATCCTTGACATCAGATGGTCTAGACCTCGCCACGTTTGGGCAGCGGCTACGGCACCTGCGGCGCTCGCGTGGCTTCACGCTCGCCGAGCTTGGCACCCGGGTCGGGCGCGCGCCGTCGGCGCTGTCGCTGCTGGAGAACGGGCGCCGTGAGCCGAAGCTCTCGCTGATCGAATCGCTGGCCAGGGCGCTGTCGGTGGCGCCGGAAGAACTGCTGCGCCATCAGCCGCCGAGCCGGCGCGCGCAGCTGGAGATCACGCTGGAAGAAGCGCAGCGCGATCCGCTCTACTCCGATCTCGGCCTGCCGTACCTGAAGGTCGGCGCGAGGGTGCCCAATGACATGCTCGAGCATCTGGTTGCCCTCTACGCCGAGCTGCGGCGGCAGCGCACGCGGCCGACCGCAACCCCCGAAGAGGCGCGGGCGGCCAACGCCGACCTGCGGGCGGCCATGCGCGAGCGCGGCAACTACTTCGCCGGAATCGAGGGCCTGGCCGCGGACGCCCTACGGGCTGTTGGCTACCACGGCGGGGCACTGTCGCAGGGCACTCTGCACGCCATCCTCGCCCACCATGGGTTCACGGTGAACTATGCTCACGACCTGCCCCGATCGGTGAGGTCCATCACCGACCTGCGGCACCGGCGCATCTACCTCATGCAGGAAGCCGTGGGCATGCACTCGCCCCGGACCATCCTGCTGCAAACCCTCGGGCACTTCGTGCTCGGCCATGACATACCGCGTGACTTCGCCGACTTCCTCCGGCAGCGGGTGGAGGCCAACTACTTCGCCGCGGCGGTGCTCGTCCCCGAGCAGTCCGCCGCCCGGTTCCTGGCCGACGCCAAGGATGCCAGGGATCTGTCGGTGGAGGATCTGCGGGACGTGTTCTCGGTCTCCTACGAGATGGCAGCTCACCGGTTCACCAACCTGGCGACCCACCACCTTGGGCTGCCATGCCACTTCGTCAAGAATGACGAGAGCGGGATCATCTACAAGGCGTATGAGAACGACGGCCTGGTGCTGCCCGCGGACGAGTCAGGGGCGATCGAGGGCCAGCGCATGTGCCGCAAGTGGTCGGGACGGCAGGTCTTCTCCGCACCGGACCGCTTCTCGCCCCACTACCAGTACAGCGACACGCCGTCGGGCACCTACTGGTGCGCCGCGCACGTGGAGCCCGGCCGTGAGCGCGGTTTCGCCATCACCCTGGGCACCCCGTACGAGCATTCCCGCTGGTTCCGGGGCCGGGATACGGTCACAAGGATGTCGTCGCGGTGCCCGGACGGCGACTGCTGCCAGCGGCCGCCCGCCGCGCTGGCCACGCGATGGCAGGGTATGGCCTGGCCGTCGGCGCGCGCTCACTCACACATCCTGTCCGCGCTGCCTACCGGAAGCTTCCCGGGCGTGGACGAAACGGACGTCTACGAGTTCCTCGACCGGCATGGCACGCAGTGATGGTACGCCGGCAGCCGGGCCGGGCCGGCGATGCTCACCCAGCCGGCCGGTTCACCGGCTCCGCCGTGGGTAGCCATAGACTCAACGTGCGCTACCCATGAAGTGGCAAAGCGGAATCACTAGTAAAACCCGGCCAGCCTAAGATGTCCGGGCAGATCATGGCCTGCCTCGCGCGCCCCGTGGCTCGGTCCGCCGCCAAGGGCCCGTCGACATCACGGCCTTCGTCCACTGCGGGTACTGACGGCGGCCGGTGACGACGCGGCAGGGAGTGATGTGAGCGGGACCACGGTGAAACCTGGCGCGGAGGCACCCGCCGGCGGCTCACTGGCCCGCTCGCGTTTGGCCACCGCCTGGCGCGACCCGGTGACCGTCGTCATCGCAGCAGCGACGGTACTGGCCCTGGGCCTGCGCGCATACGAGCTCAGCCTGCCCGGGTACCTCCTGGGGCTCACCGAATATGACGACGGGTCCTATTTCGGCAGCGCCGTCCATCTCGTCGAGGGCATCTTGCCCTACCGCGACTTCATCTTCGTCCAGCCGCCCGGGATCATCCTGCTGATGAGCCCGGCCGCACTGGTCGCCAAGCTGACCGGCACGGCATCGGGCATGGCGATCGGGCGAGTCCTCACCGTGCTGGCGAGCGCCGGCGGTGTGGTCCTGGTCGGCCTGCTTGTCCGGCACCGTGGTGCCCTGGCCGCGCTGATAGCGTGCGGTGTCCTCGCGGTGTTCCCGGACAGCATCGCGGCCGCCCACACCGTCCTGGTCGAGCCGTGGCTGGTGCTGTTCTGCCTGCTCGGCGCCGTGGCCGTGTTCGACAGGGACAGGCTGACGGCCAGCCGCCGGAGGCTGGCGTGGGGCGGGCTGGCGTTCGGCTTCGCCGGCGCCATCGAGGGGTGGGCGATCATCCCGGTCTTGGTGGTGGTGGCGATCTGCCTGCCCTGGGTACGGCGGACGGTAATGTTCGCGGCCGGGGTGGCGGCCGGTTTCCTGGTGCCCGTGGCGCCATTCATGGCCCTGGCGCCCGCGCGGTTCTACCAGAGCCTGATCGTCGCCCAGGTGGGGGACCGGTCGCAGACGCTCCGGGTGCCGATCTGGATCCGGCTCCAGGAGATGACCGGGCTCAGCCACGTGCATCTCCCCGGGCAGGCGGATCTGCTGGTTGCCCAGCTTCACCTGCGGCAGCACCCAACGGTCGTGTTCACGGCGGTGATCCTGGTGCTGCTCACGGTGGGAGTGCTGGCCGCGCTCGTCGTGGCCACCCGCCGGCCGCCGACCCCGCTGGAAGGGTTCGCCCTGGCGACCACGGCGCTCATTGTGGCCATCTTCTTGTGGCCGACCCAGTTCCACTATCACTTCACGGCGTTCCTGGCACCGTTCCTGGGCCTGGCGATAGCTCTGCCCCTGTCCCGTCTGGTGACACTGCGCCGGGGGAGTGGTGCGGAGGAAGCGCCGGGCCGGGCTGCCCGGCCCGGCGCCAGACCGCTGGCCTGGGTGGTGACCGGGCTGGCGGCGGCCGTGCTGGTGGTGTTCACGATCTTCCAGGTCCGCGCCGAGGGCAAGCTCAGAGCCATCCTCCCCCCGACAGGGCCGGAGAGCATCGCCACCTTCGCACGGGCGATCCCGCCCGGGTCGTGCGTCGCCACCGACGAGGTCTCCCTGCTCATCCTCGCCAACCGGTTCATCACGGACGTGCCGGGCTGCTCGGCGATGGTGGACGGAACGGGCACCGACCTGGCATTGTCGGACGGCGGGACCCCGGGCACCGGGGCCGGCCGGGATCCCGAGGTGGCCGCGGCGTGGCGGCAGGAGTTCGCCCACGCCCAGTACGCCTGGTTCTCGGCCTTCAGCGACCGCCGGATTGCCTGGTCCCCGGCCTTGCGGCGCTACTTCACCAGCCATTTCGTCCCGATCATGCGCGACAGCCGGGGCGACGTGCTCTACCAGCGTCAGCGCAGCGGCGGATAGCCGGTGTAGTTCTCGGCGAGTGAGGTGGCCGCGGCGCGCGAGGTGGTGACATAGCGCAGCTGCGACAGCTGCAGCTCCTCCGTCATCGGGTCCGCGTCCGGCGCGACGTGCAGCATCGTGGTCATCCACCACGAGAAGTGCGTGGCACGCCAGACGCGCCGGAGGCAGGCGTCGGAGTAACCGTCGGCAAGGCGTCTGTCCCCCCGCAGCAGCGCCTCCAGCGCGTCGGCCAGCAAGGTCACGTCGGCCATGGCGAGGTTCAGCCCCTTGGCGCCGGTCGGCGGCACGATGTGCGCGGCGTCGCCGGCCAGGAACAGCCGGCCGTACCGCATCGGCGAGCTGACGAAGCTGCGCATGGGGGTGATGGCCTTGTCGAAGATCGGGCCTTCCTTCAGCTCCCAGCCGGGCAGCGCGAACCGGCGCTGGAACGCCGCCCAGATCCTGTCGTCCGGCCACGCCTCGACCCGGTCGTCCGGGGGGACCTGCAGGTAGAGCCGGCTGATCTGGGGCGTCCGCATGGTGTGCAGGGCGAAGCCCTCGGGGTGGCGGTTGTAGATCAGCTCGTCGGTGGAGGGCGGGACTTCGGCCGTGATGCCCAGCCAGGCATAGGGGTAGTCGCGGTCCCGGACGGTGAGCAGGCGGGCCGGGATCGAGGGCCGGCTGATGCCGTGGAAGCCGTCGCAGCCGGCGATCGCGTCGCAGACGACCTCACGCCGCTCGCCGCCGGCGGTGGTGTAGGACAGCACCGGCCGGTCGCTGTCGAGGTCGGCGACCGCGGTGCCGCTTATCTCGAACTCCAGTGCCCCGCCGTCGGCGAGCCGCCGGGCGATGAGGTCCTTGACGATCTCGGTCTGTGCGTAGATGGTGACCGTGCGCCCGCCGGTGAGGTCGCGGAAGTCCAGGTGGTGGCGTTCCCCGGCGAACTGCAGGTAGATGCCGCCGTGCTCCAGCCCTTCGGCGTCCAGCCGCTGCGCGAGATCCACCTCCCGCAGCAGCTTGACCGTGCCGTCCTCCAACAGTCCTGCCCGCTGCCTGGCCTCGCAGTACGCCCGGCTGCGGTCCTCCACCACCAGCGACTCGATGCCACGCAGCGCGAGCAGATGAGACAGCAGCAGCCCAGCCGGGCCGGCGCCGACGATGCCTACCTGAGTCCGCATGACGTCACGCGGCGCCTCCTCGGTCCGCCCCGCTCGTGCGAGCCGCGAACAATAGTTCTTAGGAAGAACATGGCGAATGTAGGTGAACGCGCATCAGGGTGTCAACGTGCCCGCCCGGGTGTGCTCGCCCGCCGTCATCGCACGGCCGCACGCGCGCGAAACCGGGCCTAGCCCGATGCCGGCCGATCATGCTACGCCTTATACATGGAGCAGTACCCACAAGCGGGGACGCCGCTCACCGCCGCCGGCCAGGAGGCGGCCGCGGCCGCCGCCGCCCGCGCCGAGGCAGAGGGGATCTCGCTGGTCTGGTTTCTCTATGCCGACCACGGCGGGATCATCCGGGGCAAGTCGGCGTCGGTCGCTGCGCTGCGATCCCGGATGGTCACCGGGATCGGGCACACCGTCGCCATGATGGCCATGTCGATGCTCGATCACCTGCAGCCGGTGGAGGGCATGAGCCCGGTCGGGGAGGTCCGCATCATGCCGGACCCGGCCACCTTCGTGCCGCTGCCGTACGCGCCGGGCGCGGCCGCGATGCTGGCCGACCTGGTCCAGCCGGACGGTGAGCCGTGGGGCGGCTGCGCGCGCACCTACCTCCGACGGGCAATCGCCGACCTGGCCACCGAGGGGTTCGTCGCGACCGCCGCGTTCGAGCCGGAATTCACCCTCGGCCGCCGGGAGGCCGACCCGGACGGCGGCCCCGACCGGCTGGTGCCCGCGGACGACAGCCTGTGCTACTCAGCCACTGGCTTCCACCTCGCGCACGACTACGCGCTCGAGCTGCACCATGCCCTGCAGGAACAGGGCATGCAGGTCGAGAACTACTACCCCGAACTCGGCCACGGGCAGCAGGAGATGTCGGTGCGGCACGCCCCGGCGCTGCGCGCCGCCGACAACCAGGTGCTGTACCGCGAGACGGTGCGCGGCGTCGCGTTCCGCCGCGGGATGTGGGCAAGCCTGGCACCCAAGCCGATCGCCGACCAGGCGGGCAACGGTGCCCACCTGCATCTGTCGCTGCGCGAGGCCGGCCCGGGCGGCCCGGACGGCGAGCCGGGGGAGCCGGCGTTCTACGACGCCGCGGACCGCTACCGGCTGTCGGCGACCGGCTACCACTTCATCGGCGGGCTGCTCGCCCACCTGCCCGCGCTCACCGCCCTGACCTGCGGGAGCGTGAACAGCTACCGGAGGCTGGCGCCGCAGATGTGGAGCAGCGCCTACACCGTCTACGGAATGGACAACCGCGAGGCGGCGGTCCGGATCTGCTCGCCGATGCGCGACGACCCGGCCGGCTCGGTCAACCTTGAGCTGAAGCCGTCCGATTCCAGCGCCAACCCTTACCTCGCGCTCGGCGCCGTTATCCGGGCCGGCCTGGACGGCATCCGCCGCAAGCTCGACCCGGGGGAAGCGGTGAACGTCGATCCGGCGACCCTCACCGATGCGGAACGCCTCGCGGTGGGCGCGCGCCGGCTGCCGGCGTCACTCGCCGAGGCGCTGGATGCCCTGAAAGCCGACGACCTGCTAATGGGATCGCTCGGCGATCTGCGCCGCCGCGCCTACCTCGCCGTGAAACGGTCTGAGGTGGCGGCGTTTGTGGGCGCTGACCCCGCCTATGAGTGCTTCGAGCACTTCACCAAGTTCTGACACGTGCTGATGTGCTGCGCCTCGCGGCGTCCGGCGGCGAGGAGCCAAGCGGCAGCAAGGCACGGGCAGCCAAGTCACCAGAGTTAGCATCTTCACACCTACAGATCGTTCTGTGACATTTGTTAGACGGCTTGCCCGAGCCGTTCGTGTTGAGACGCAGGAGCACTGGGGCCAGACGGCACAGTAGCGTGCTCTGGCGAGGCGTCGGAGGTGTTAGGTGGCCGGGTCGTCATTGCTGGAGAGCGTCCCGCTGATAGATCACCATTGCCATGGCGTCACCTTCGCGGAGCTCGGCGCTGCCGAGTTCGACAAGCTGGCCAGCGAGTCATCGGCGCCGGGTCGCCCGGGCCGGATGCTTGCCGCCAGCCAGCTCGGCGTCGTTGTCCGCGCGGAGTGCGCGCCTCTGCTCGGCCTGCCCCGGCACAGCAGTGGGGATGAGTATCAGGCGCGCCGGCTGGAGCTAGGCGCGGCCGAAGTGAACCGGCGCCTGCTGGCAGCAACCGGCATCAGCTGGTATTTCATCGACACGGGCTACCGTGGCGGCGAGCTGCTGATCCCGGAGCAGATGGCGGCAGTCTCCGGTCAGTCGGCGAGGGAGGTCGTCCGGCTGGAGGCGGTAGCCGAGCAACTCGCCGGCACCGACGTCAGCGCGGATGGCTTCGCTGTTGCCTACGCCAGCTCGCTCGCGAAGGCGGCCCAGGGGGCGGTCGGGCTCAAGTCCATCATTGCCTACCGCTTCGGTCTCGATTTCGATCCGGAACGGCCGGCGCGCCGTGATGTCACGCGCGCTGCGGGGGACTGGCTGCGCCGATGCGCGGAGGACGGACAGGCCCGTCTTGACGACCCGGTCCTGCTCCGGCACGTCCTGTGGGCCGGGGTTGATCTCGGCCTGCCGCTGCAGTTCCACGTCGGGTTTGGCGACTCCGACATAGTGTTGCACCGTTGCGACCCCGCCCGGATGACCGGGTTCATCCAGGCGGTGCAGCCCTTGGACACGCAGGTCATGCTGCTGCACTGCTACCCCTATCACCGGCAGGCGGGCTACCTGGCGCACGTGTACCCGCACGTATGGTTCGATACCGGCTCGGCCGTCTCGCACAGCGGCCTGGGCTCCTTGCAGCTGATACGAGAGTCGCTCGAAGTCGCGCCGTTCGACAAGGTGCTGTTCTCCACCGATGCGTTCGGCCTGGCGGAGCTGTACTTGTCCGGCGCGCTGCTATGGCGCCGCGGGCTGGCGCAGGTCATGGACGAGTGGCTCGCCAGGGACTGGCTGTCCGCCGCCGACGCCGAACGCTTTGCCGCGATGATGGCGCATGGCAACGCCCGCCGCGCCTACGGCCTGGGGGAGCAGCCATGATGGCCGCCGTGCCCGGTATGGGCAGGCACCGGTGACCGCCGCGCAGCCGCAGCCGACCGCCGCACCTGACGGTGCTGTCCTCACGGCGCTGCTGCAGGCCGCGGGCCAGGAGGTGCCGGCCGCGATCGCCCTGCGGCGTGAGCTGCATGCCAGCCCGGAGCTTGGCGGCCACGAAACCGGGACCGCGAGCCGGGTCGCGGCCGCGCTGGGTGAGCCGGATGCCCCATCGGTCACCACGGGCCGCCTAGTCCGCATCGGCGCTTCCAGCGGCCCGTCGGTGGCCATCCGGGCCGAACTGGACGCGTTGCCGCTCACCGAGCAGACGCCGGTCGCATGGGCGTCGCGGAACGGCGCCAGCCACGCTTGCGGTCACGATGTGCATCTGGCGGCCCTCACCGTAGCGGGGCGGGCAGTGCGCCGTGTCGGCGGGCCGCTGCCGCTTGTCGCGGTACTGCAACCGCGGGAGGAGAGCTACCCGTCCGGGGCTCAAGACATGGTCGGCTCTCCGCAGCTGGAGGCCCAGGACGTCCGCGCCATGGTCGCCGTCCACGTGCACCCGCACGTCGCCCGCGGGCAGGTCAGTGTCGGGCCCGGCCCTGTGAACGCGGCCTACGACGAGGTCGCCATCACCGTCCGTGGCCGCGGCGGGCACGCAGCCTATCCGCACGTGACCAGGGATCCAGTCCTCGCGGCTGCGCACGTGATCCTCGCCCTGCAGCACCTGATCAGCCGCCGCACGGACCCCATGCACGCCGCCGTGCTCACCATCGGCACGGTCCAGGCGGGCACAGCTGCGAATGTCATCCCCGAACAGGTCGTCCTCACCGGGTCGCTGCGGACCTTCGATCCCGCCGACCGGGCGTCGCTGTGGTCTGCGGTTAGTGCCACCGCAGATGCCACCGCCCAGGCGTACGAGTGCACCGCGCAGACATCCTTCAAACATGGCGAACCTGTACTGAACAACGATCCCGCCCTTGCCACGGCCGCGGCTGCCTGCCTGGCCCCGGCCGGGCTCCACATGGTCGAGCCGCTGCGTTCCTGCGGGTCGGACGACTTCGCGTACTACTGCGCGAGATACCCGTCACTGATGATGTTCGTCGGCGTCGGGGAGCCGGGGACGCCGGACGGCCCGGGCCTGCACCATCCGGCGTTCCTGCCGCCGGAGGAGGCGGTCGGAGAGGTGGCCCGGGCCATGCTGGCCGGCTATGTGGCGGCCTGCTCGGTCGGGCTGCATTAGGCATGCGAAGTAGGGCGGCGCTGAGCGGAAGAAGCGATGGATGACAACGGCGCAAGTGCAGCCGCGGACCAGCTAGCCGGCGCGGGCCTGCGGATGCTGGCCGGGACGATCGTCGACAACGCCGGCGTCACCCGGACCAAGGTCATTCCGGTCGCCAGGCTGCGGCAGGCCACCGAAAGCGGCGTCGGCCTTTCCCCCGTCTTCGCGGTCATGTGCGCTGACGACGGGATCACCGAGTCAGCCAGCTACGGCGGCCCGGCCGGGGACATGCGCCTTGTCCCGGATCTATCCGCCGCGGTGCTGGTGGATCAGTCCACCGGGCTCGGCTGGGCGCCCCTGAACCAGTTCGACCAGGAACTGCGCCCGATGGAGATCTGCTCCAGGCAGGTGCTGGCCCGGGTGACGGGCTCCGCGGCCGCCGCCGGGATCAGCTACCGGATGTCCTTTGAGACGGAGTTCACGCTGTTCCGGCCGGACGGCCAGGGCGGGTGGACGTTCGCACACGAGGGACCCGGCTACAGCCTGCGCGCGCTCATCGACACCGAAGCGTTCGTTGCTGAACTGCTCGCGGCGATGGAAGAGGCCGGCCTGGGCACTGAGCTGCTGCATCCTGAGTACACGGCCGGCCAGATGGAGGTCTCGGTCGCTCCGGCTGCACCGGTGACCGCCGCCGACCGGCTGGTGCTGACCCGGCTGCTGATCGCCCGCACCGCGCGCCGCCACGGGCTGCGCGCTTCGTTCGCTCCAGTGATCGTGCCAGGCGATGTCGGCAACGGTTGCCACCTGCATTTTTCCGCCGAAAGCGACGGTGTGCCGCTGCTCGGTGGGGGTGGCGGCCGGTACGGCATGACAGCCAGAGGCGAGCACCTGGTCGCCGGACTGGTCGCCGCGGTCGGTGAGATGGCCGGGCTGCTGGCACCGAGCGCGCTCAGCTTCACCCGGCTGGTGCCGGGTCACTGGTCCGGCGCATACGCGTGCTGGGGCGTGGAGAACCGGGAGGCGGCGGTGCGCTTTATCGAGGGCACGGTCACCTCTCGACCGGGGTCGGCCAACTGCGAGCTGAAGTGCATGGACCATGCAGCGAACCCGTACCTCGCGGCGGCCGCGTTGATCGCCGCTACACAGGACGGCCTGCAGCGGGCCCTGCCGCTGCCAGATCCCGTCGGCGAGGCGCCCGACTCGATCCCGGAGGCGGAACGGCAGCGCCGCGGCATCTTCCGGCTGCCCCCAGACCTGGGCACTGCTCTGGATTCAATGGAGAAGTCCCCGCTGCTGAGATCGGCGCTGGGCGAGGGGCTGCTGGGCGCATTCGTGGCCGTGCACCGCCATGAGCTGGCGGCCTTCGCCGGGCGCCCCGAACAGGAAGTGGCCGTTGCTCTGCGCTGGCGCTACTGACACCGTGCTACAGAATCGGGTCGCCGTCCCAGTTCTGCGGCGGCACAGGTGCTCGGTGATGGTCAGTAGAACTCGAAGTACTCACGCATCTCCCAATCGCTGACGCCCTGCCCCTCGGGGGGCGGGTTCTCGGCCACGGCCGCGTCGTGCCTGGCCAGCTCGGCGCGCTTCATCTGAAGCAGGTAATCGACCAGCGTGTCGCCGAAAGCCTTGCGGAAGAAACCGTCCTGCTCCAGTGCATCGACGGCTCCGGACAGCGAGGTCGGCAGCATCGCCGCCTCCACGGCATAGGGATCTAGCTCCACCGGGGCGGGCGCCTCCAGCTTGCGCCGGATCCCGTCAAGCCCAGCGGCGATGTTGGCCGCCATGTAGAGGTACGGATTGGCGGCCGGCTCGCCCATCCGGTTCTCCACATGGCTGTTCGCGTCGCCGGGCGCACCCTGAACGCGCACCAGGGTGCCGCGGTTCTCCAGCGCCCAGCACACCCGGTCGGGAGCGAACGAGTACGGCCGGAAACGCTTGTAGCCATTCACGGTGGGAGCGGCGAACACGGTCATCGGCATCGCGTGCTCGAGCAGGCCGGCCACGAACTGCCGGCCGGTCGCCGACAAGTAGCCATCCTCGCTGGCGAATGCGTTGCGCCCATCCTGGCTGGACAGCAGGGACTCGTGCAGGTGCCATCCCGAAGAGAAGAAGTTCGGCAGGGCCGGCTGGCACATGAAGGTCGCCAGCAATCCCCGGCGCTGACAGATTTGCTTAACGGCGGTGCGGAACAGCACCACCGCATCCGCAGCCGCGAGGCCGCCGATGGGGCTGAAGCTGAACTCGACCTGGCCGGGACCCCACTCGTCCTCCATCGAGCGGGGCGGCAGCCCGATCGCGGACAGGCCGTCGCGGATCGTCTCCAGCGTGTCGGCCATGCTGTCCAGCCGTACCTCCGAGAGGAACTGGTAGCCCTTCTCAAAGACGCTTACGTCTGGTGGTGGCGGGGTGAAACCGGCGTTCTCCGGCATGATCCGCTCGGCGCCAAGCCGGACGATGTAATACTCGACCTCAATCCCGGCGAGGAAGTCGTAGCCCGCATCGCGGAGTTCCCCCAGCATGCGGCGCATCAGGCCGCGCCCGTCCAGCGGCATCGGCTGGCCGTTGGAGAAATAGACGTCGCAGAGCATCCACCCGGTATGGTCGGCCCACGGCAAGACCCGGAAGGTGGTCGCGTCCGGTACCAGCACGACATCCGGGAACCCGGTGAACTCATCGATGCCGAAACCGCCGCCCGCCGCGAAGGCTGGCACGAACACCTGGTTGCCGGTGTCGAGACTGTAGATCGCCCCGGAGAAGTCGAGGCCGTTCGACAGGGCGGCGATCGCCACCTCCGGAGAAAGTGCCTTGCTTCGCGGAACGCCGTGCTGATCGACGACGGTCAGCCGCACGGTGCGCAGGTCAAGGTCGCCTATCCGGCTCGCGACCGCATCCGCCGCCGCGGCCTGCTCGGCGGTGTACAGACCATGGCGGGCTACGAAGCCATGCTGGCCAACCCCGTTGACCAGGCCGCTGCGGGACTCATTCGGCGCGGTGTTTCCCATCTGGCTAACCTCCGATCAGGGCACGGCGAGGCGGGGATGACGGTCAGGTCCTCTGCCCACCCTTGCGGCCGATCATGACATCGAGCATCGCGGCGGCGAAATTGCCCGGCTCCACGTCGGCGAGCGAGAGGAAAGTTTCGGTCCGCTGTACGCCGTTGATCTGGAAAATCTTGGTGAGCAACAGCTCGCGCAGGTGTGCGTGGTCACGGACCCGCAGCCGGACTAGCAGGTCAAGGCCGCCCGTGACGACGCTCATGTCCTGTGCCTCGGGTATGGCCCTGATCGCGCGGATGATCTCGCTCAGGTCCATCCCGGGCCCTGCCGTCACGGCGAGATAGACGACGACCGGGAAGCCGAGCGCCGCCCAGTCGATGTCTACCCGGTAGCCGCGGATCGCGCCGGTGCGTTCCAGCCGGGCGAGCCGGTCAGCCACGGCGGGCGGGGACATCTCGATGGCGCGGGCGAGGGCGCGCTGCGACTGGCGCGCGTCCACCGCGAGCGCGCGCAGCAGCGCTAGGTCAAGCTCATCGACCTCGGCCTTCGGCGTGGGCGGTGTGGAGACCTCGGTCAGCTTAGCGAGTGGAGCTGAGCTGCTTCTCATTTGCCAGGTAGCCCATCGTGAATCCTGGTGAATCGAGCTATAGTACAAGTACAGAATTATCAATGTAAGTCATTGCAGGTCGGATTTTTACATTTGTAAATTCTGCTGTCAAGCGTGGATCGGGCAGGAGCGAGCAGGATGACCGCAGCCCTTGAGCAGCATGACTGGAGCGCCAGGCTGGCCCGGCGGGCACACGTTCTCGGAGGCGGCGAGATCACCGCCATCCTCGCCCTGGCCGGGGCGACCGATGTCATCACGTTCTCCGGGGGGTTCCCCGATCCGGAGACGTTTCCGACCGAGATCCTGGCCGACATCGCGACCAGGCTGATCGCCGAGGATGCGGCTGTTGCCCTGCAGTACTCGGCGACCGAGGGCCTCGCCGGGGTTCGGGACTATGTAACCGGGCGGCTTGAGTCCCGGGAGGGGGCGGCGCCGGGCCCAGGCGGGCTGATGATCACCAGCGGTGGCATCGACTGCATGGAGTTGCTCGCCAAGAGCTACGTTGACCCGGGCGATGTGGTCGTGGTGGAGGCGCCCACGTACCTGGGCGGGATCATGGCATTCCGGGGTTACGAGGCCGACGTGCGCGGTGTCCCGGTGGACGGCGACGGAATGCGCGTCGATGTGCTTGGCGACCTGCTCGCCAGCGGGCTGCGGCCGAAGATCCTCTATACGATCCCGGACTACCAGAACCCGACGGGGCTCTCAATGAACGCTGAGCGCCGTCATGAGCTGGTCCGCCTGGCCCGGCGATACGGCTTCCTGATCCTGGAGGACGTGGCCTACCGTGATCTTGGCTTCAGCTCCGCGCCGCCGGCGAGCCTGTGGTCGGTCGCGCCCGACATGGTGCTGCAGGCCGGCACGTTCTCCAAGATCTTCTTTCCGGGGGTACGGCTCGGCTGGGCAGCAGGCCCAGACGAGATCATCAGCCGGCTCGTCGTCGCGAAGCAGAACTCCGACCAGTGCGCCGGCGCGCTCGGCCAGCGGATACTTGAGGAGTACGGGCGGGCTGGGCACCTAGACCGGCAGATAGTCTCGTCGCGGGCCCTGTACGCCCGCCGTGCCGCCCTGATGGCTGACGCCCTCAGCGCTCACATGCCGGACGGCACGACCTGGACGGAACCGCGGGGCGGGTTCTATGTCTGGCTGACAGCACCAGACGGGGTGGACACGGTGGCGCTTACAGCGGCGGCGCGGGCCCGTAAGGTGGCCTACGTGCCCGGCCGCCCGTTCTACGCCGGGGATGCCGGAATCGCACAGATCCGGCTTGCCTACAGCCGGGTCGCTGATCATCTCATCGATGAGGGCGTTCGCCGCATCGGCGAGGTTCTCCGGACCGCATTGGAGGAACAGTGAGCGACGCGGGGAGGCCTCCCGTGGAGGCTGGCGGGGCCGCAGCAGACGGCACCGGCGCGCTCGGCGCTGGGGGCACGCCGCCTGGCGGCGCAGCCAGCCACTTCACTACGGAGGCGCAGGGCGAGCGCGGCGGAATCGGCAGGTACGTCAACGTGGACACGCTGGAGCCGGTGGAGTTCGTGCCTGGGCTCGGGTTCCGCCCTGTTGTCGGGCAGCGGGCCATGGCTAACTTCGTCAGCTTCCAGCCACATGCAACCGCGCCGCGGCACGTGCACGAGGAAGAGCAGATCGTCATCGTGCTTGAAGGGGAGCTCACCTTCGACCTGGACGGGGACGTGCGCACGATGCGCAGGGGCGACGTGGCGGTCGTCCCATCATGGGTGCCGCATGCTGCCTGGACCACGGACAGTCGCTGCCTGGAGATCGACGTGTTCTGCCCGCCGCGTCAAAGCTTGCTCGAACTGGCCGAGGCACACGCTGCCGGGACGCAAACCGGCGTCGCGAAGGGGCCCGGCGAACCGGCTGCGGGCGACCCTGGCCAGCGGCCCGCGGACGGGCGAACGGACGGGGCATAGATGGAGCTGGGGCTGGCCGGCCGCCGCGCCATCGTCACCGGCGGTTCCAAGGGCATCGGCAAGGCCATCGCCGGGGAGCTGCTGGCCGAGGGAGCGGCCGTGACAATCTGCTCCCGGCACGCGGAAGAGCTGGAGACGGCGGCCGCCGAGCTGATGAAAGATGCCGCGGCCACCGGGCTGATGAACCAGGTATCGGCCGGTGCCGCCGGAGTCGCCGAGACCGTGCTGGCGATGCCGTGCGATGTGACCGACCCCGGCCAGGTGACCGAGTTCATCGACGCCGCGACGGCCGCCATGGGCGGGCTCGACATCCTGGTCAACAACGCGGGCGCCGCCAGGCCCGGCCAGTTCGCCACACTGACCGACGACGACTGGCACACAGACATCGAGACCAAGCTGCTCTCGCAGATCCGCTGTACCCGCGCTGCGCTGCCGCACCTGCGGCAGAGCGGTGCGCCGCGGGTCATCAACATCAACGCCGTGTATGGCCGTTATCCCGATCCGGTCTTCTTCGCGACGTCGGTCAACCGGGCCTCCTGCCTCAGCCTCGCCAAGACCCTTTCCATGGAGCTGGGCCGTGAGGCAATCCTGGTGAACAGCGTCAACATCGGATTCGTCACGACGCCGCAGTGGGAGAACATCCACCGCCGGCGCGCACCGGAGATCCCGGCGGAAGAGTTCTTCGGGCAGCTTGCCGCCGACGAGGTGCCGCTCGGCAGGTTTGGGCGGCCCGACGAAGTAGCCGGGCTGGTTGCGTTCCTGGCCAGCGACCGGGCAACCTACATCACCGGGGCGTCGGTCGACGTCGCCGGCGGCATGGGAAAGTACGTCTAGGTGACTCCATGTGCCGCTTGCTTGGCTATTGTTCCCCGGGCAGCGCACCGGTCGCGAACCTGCTAACCGAGGAAGGGCTCCGCGGCTTCACCGCGCTGTCGGCCTTCCATGGCGACGGCTGGGGCATGGCCTGGTACAACACCGACGGGCCACACGTACAGAAGTCCACGCGGCGCGCAGAGGACGAACCGGATTACGGCCGGCTGACTCATCGCGCCCTGGGAGACATCGGCCTGGTGCACCTGCGGTGGGCGACGCCGGGCCTGGGCATCGGCTACCACAATTCCCACCCATTCCGTTACGGCCCTTACACGCTCGCGCACAACGGGGCTGTTCACCCCCAGGACCGGCTTGGCGAGATGCTGCCTGCGGGATGGGAACGGCGGCTCACCGGGACAACCGACAGCGAGCGCTACCTCCTGCACATCATGTGGCGGCTGGAGCGGCGGGGCGGCGATGTGGTCGCGGCGATCGCCGACACGGTAGCGAGCATCGGAAGCCGGTATGCCGTCAATAGCCTCAATGCAATCCTGCTGTCACCGGACAAGATGTATGCGATCTCCTGGCACGATCCGGCCAGGATTCCAGAAGCTGAACTGCGGCGGCGCGGGCTGGCCAGCACCCCCGAGGAGATCGCCGGGTACTTTCACCTCGCCTACCGGATGACCGCCGATGCGGTGGTCGCCGCCAGCTCTGGATGGCCCCAGCCCGGCTGGACCGCGCTGGCCAACCAGAGCGTGCTCGTGGTTGACCGGGCCACGCTGGAGATGTCCGTATTCTCGCTCGATTCCGCGCCCACGGCATCGGGGCGCGTCGTGGCGGGGTGACCACGGGCTCGAAGAGATCCGCCCTCGCTGCTGACCACGAAAGAAGCTATGGTGCACCGCTGGGCTAGGTGGCACTATCTATGTAGCAAGAGCACGTACCAGCGCCTGCCACCGGCCGTCGAGCCATATCCGCGGCGTGTGAAGGCGAGCCGGGCCAGGTTGAGCACACGCGAGCGGGTGCTCATGGGAGGTGTTCCATGGCGCAGGACATGACCAACGACAGGGCCATGATGTCCGAGCGGGACATGATCTCCGAGAAAGTCGCGCCCACCTTGGTCGGCAGGATGCTGAACTCCTTCGACCTCGTGGTCATCTTCGTGGCCCTCGTCCTGTTCATACCGAACGCGTCAACGGTGCAGTTCGCCGGGTCCGCTGCATTCGTGTTCTGGGGCCTTGGGTTTCTGACGTTCCTTATCCCGGGTGCCCTTGTCACCGCGCAGCTGGGGCGCATGTTTCCTGAGGAAGGCTCGCTGTACGTGTGGACCCAAAAGGCCCTGGGTCCGTTCTGGGGATTCTTCGCGGGGTTCGTCGCGTGGTGGCCGGGTGTCCTGGTCATGATCCTGGCGGGGGCACTTGTGGTGTCGCTGTCGCAGGCGATTGATCCCACCCTGTTCACCAGGCCATGGCAGCAGGGGCTCATCGTGCTGGCCGTCCTGTGGTTCTCGTGCCTTCTCGGAACACTGCGCTTCCGGCTGACTCAGAACTATGTGAATGTCCAGTTCCTGCTCTACTCCTTCTGCCTGATCATGATCGGGATCTCCGGTTTCGTCTGGCTGGCCAACGGGCACCACGCCGCCAACTCCTTTGCCTTCCATGCCTCTGCCCTGAGCGGATGGGGCCAATGGACGTTCTTCTCGACCGTCGTTCTCGCGCTTCTCGGCATCGAGGTGCCCTTGAACATGGGTGCCGAGATCAAGAGCGAGAAGTCCATCAAGCGCTACCTGTTCTGGGGCTGCCTGGTCGTGATCGTCGCCTACCTCTGGGCTACCTGGTCCAACATGGTGGTCGTCCCGGTTGACAAGAACAACGCCACCTACGGCATTGTCCAGACCGTGCAAATAGCGCTCAGTCACACGCTCGGCTCGTGGGTGGCGTTCATCCTCGTGCTCATCTTTATCTCCGACACCGTCGTGTATAACTACTCGTTCGCGCGCCTCATGTTCGTGTCGGGCCTGGAGCGGCGCCTTCCTCGCCGGTTCGGGCGGGTGAACCGGAACAAGGTTCCCGCCAACGCCGTTCTCGCCCAGACCGTGATCGCCTCGGTCGCCACCGCGATCATCTATTTCCCGATCCAGTCAGCCAGCTCGAACTACTCCACCAAGGTCTACCTGGTACTGCTGGCCGCGGTAACGGTGGTGTGGTGCACATCGATGGTGCTGCTCTTTGGCGACGTCTTCTTTGTCCGGCGTTCGTTCCCCGAGAGATTCAAGGAATTCCAGCGCACTCCGTGGGCCGTGCTGGCCCTGTGCGGGGTTGTGGGCATTGCCGCCGACGTGGCAGCTGTCTTTCTGCTGTTCTGGGCCCCTTGGGCGCCCATCTTCACGAAAGCCGGGTGGGGTCTCGCCGTGGGGGCGATCGCGGTATTGTCGATCGCCGTCGGGCTCGTGATCTACCTCATCTCGGAACGAGGCCGCGGGGCGCGTCTCCGCGGGGCGACACCCACGGCGGAGACTGGGCCGGCATAGGCCGGTTTCCCGGCGTCGCTGCGGCGGATCTCGGCTCGCTCGGCCCTGGTCCGGAAGGTCACCCGGGTGCGGTCAGCGCGGAAGAGGTCGAGGGAGTGCTCGAACGGCACCCCTTCTGAGGTTGAGGACGTGTGCGTGACGGCCAGCAGCGGCGCCCCGGTGCCGATGCCGAGCAGCGCGGCATCTTCGGGGCTGGCCTCCACGACCTCGAGGTGCTCGATCACATCCTCTGGCCTTATCCCGTAGTGCGAGTCGAGCAGCTCATAGAGGCTGCCACCGAGCGGCAGCTCGAGGAGCCCGGGGAAGAGCCCGGCAGGCAGCTGTGCCCGTTCCAGCGACAGCGGGACCCGGTCGGCCAGCCGGATCCTGACCAGGTCGACGACCAGGCCACCGACCGGAAGCGCCAGCTCGGCCGCGGTCAGCTCGTCGGCCCCGGCCATCGTCGCTGACAGCACTTGGGTCCCGGCGACGTACCCCTGCCGGCGCAGGTACTCGGGCAGGCCCACGATCAGCGACAGGTCGCGGTCCACCTTGGCGTGCGTCGCGACGAACGTGCCGCCGGCCCGGCCGGGCACCCGGCGCAGCACCCCGGCCTGTGCGAGCATGGCGAGCGCCTGCCGGAGGGTGGATCGGCTGACGGACAGCCGCGCCGCCAGCTCCCGCTCGGTTCCGACCCGGTCTCCGGGCCGCAGCGTCTGGTTCCCGATCAGGTCGAGGATCCGGCGGCGGGCGTCTTCGACAAGCCCTCGCTCGGCAGCGGCGGCACTGTCGGTGGCGTCGGTCAGCTCGCGCGTCATCCCGTGGCCTCCAGGAGCTTCCGGCAGCTGGGCCCTCCGGGCCGACTTCCCGGAAGCTGTGCCCGCGGCGGGCTCCCGGGTCACACCATCGCCTCCAGCGATTCCGGAATCGTCTGCCCGCCGTCGATGATAAGCGTCTGACCAGTGATGTAGCCGGCTTGCTCACTGGCGAAAAACAGCACTGCGCTTGCGATGTCGGCCACGCTACCCAGCCGCTTGAGCGGGATGGAGGCCGCCATGGTCTGCTCATAATCCTCGCCTAGATCGGTGAGGCCCTCCGTGATGATGTTGCCAGGCATGACTGCGTTGATTGTCACGCCGGCCGGCGCAAGCTCAAGCGCAGCCGACCGTATGAACCCAAGCTGGCCAGCCTTGCTCGCGCCGTAATGCGCCCACCCGGCGTAACCGGTCACGGGCCCGGTGATGGATGAAGTCACGACCACGCGTCCGCGGCCGGATCGGCTGAGCGCGTCCAGCGCCGCCTGCACTGCGAACACCGTGCCCTTGAGGTTGATCCCGAGCACCTCCTCGAGTTGCCCGGGCGTCATCTCCGCCAGGCTGACCGAGGGGAACACCCCGGCGTTGCAGCAGAGCACATCGAGGCCGCCGTTCCCCTCGATTGTGGCGGCCACCATCTGCGCGCAGTCCGCGGGATTGGCGACGTCAGCCTGGATATAGCGGGCCTTCCCGCCCGCGGCGGCCAGCTCGGAGGCGGTGCTCTCACCGGCCTGGCGATCCCGCCCGGTGATCACCACTTGCGCTCCCTCGGCGGCGAACGCCGCTGCAATGCCCTTACCGATACCCTTGCTCCCGCCGGTGACCAGCACCGACCGGCCCTTCATCGAGCTGAACATGATCATCTCCAGAAACTCCGGCAGCGCTGATCCGCTGCTAATCTTCGGACCGGATTGCGCTGGGCGTGGCCGCCGCCAGGTAGCGCTCGGCCAGCTCACACGCGCCGTGGGTGAAGTCGGCTCCGAGTTCGCGCGCCGCGTCGGCAAAGGCATGAGAGCCCACCCAGGCAACCAGTTGCAACCGCCGCAGCAGTATGAACGTTGGGATCTCCGCGGCGTCCGCGGCGGGCAGTGTCAGCTCTCGCCGGTAGCCGCGGACCCACGCGGCGCACAGCGCGGGCACACGCGGGTCATGCTCGAGGAAGCTGAGCGCCGCCCCCAGATCAAACAGGAACCAGCCGAACCCACAGTCGTCGAAGTCGATCACCTGTATGTCCGGGCCATTGACCAGCAGGTTGGCCAGCCGCATGTCGGCGTGGATGAGCCCGAACCGCTCCGGCCCGGTGCCGAAGCGTCGCAGCCGCTCGCCGATCAGCGCGGCGGCCCGGCTGAGCACCGCTGTTTCCTCCGCACCAACCCCGACGCCGTCCTGCCAGCGCCCCCACCGCGGCGTCACGCCTATGCAGCAGTCGAAGTCCCAGCGAAATCGGTTGAACCAGGCCGGCCGCCGCCAGCCCCGGGCGTGCCGGTGCATTCTGGCGCTGATCCCGCCGAGCAGCTCGAACTTCCCCTCCAGCTCATCGGAAGCTGGCTCGCTGCCTGGCAGGAACTCAAACAGCACGCACTGCCGGGTGCGCTGCCCGATCTCGATGTCGACGATCTCCCTGCCATCGATGGCGCGAAACACCGCGGGGGTGAGCAGCCCCTCGTCCCGGCGCAGCGCCTGTAGCCAGGCGAGCTCGGAAGCCACCCCGCGGGGCGGGTGATAGCCGGTCCGGTGCACCCGGAGTGCCGCGATGCGGCCATCTGCCGGATCCTCTACCCGGTAGGTGGCGTTCTCGGACAAGCTCAGCAGCGACAGCCGTGCCTGGGGCGAGAAGCCGAACGGCCGCAGCGCGCCGCGCGCGTAGGGGTCGTAGCCAGCCAGAACGCTGGCCTGCGGGTCCCCGGCTGTGGCCGGCCCTTCCGCGGACCCGGGCTCGCCCGGCCCGGGCTGTGAGGGGTTGCCGGCCTGCCCCGAGGTTCGCGGCGCGTTCACTGGTCGCGGCCTTCGATGCGGCCCAGCGTGGCGGCGATGGCCTCGGCCGCGTGGCGTGCGCCGCCGCTGCTGCCCGCGATATACAGCCGTCCGGATGCACCGATCATGCTGACGTCCACCAATGTGTTCTCCGGCGCGGCCTTCTCGGCCTCATTGGCCGCGACCGCGGCGAACAGCGCCGGCGCAACCTCGCACACCAGCAGCGACTGCCCGGGGAGCAGCATCGACGCCTGCCGCGACCGGTTGATGATCACCGCCTGCCGGTCGGTGATGTCGGAGATGATATCGCTGTAGCGCAGCCGGGGCCGGAGCTGGTCGGCGGGACGGCGCCCGAGCCCGTCGAGGATCGCCTGGCCGGCCCGGGCCACCTGCTCACCGGAGCGGGAATGTACCTCCAGCACGCCGAAGTGCCGCTCGACGAACAGGATCCCGGGCTCGACCGGTTCGGCGCGCAGTGCGAGGTCGGTGACCCGTTCGATCGCCAGCCCGGGCGCCACCTCGACGATCAGCGCGTGGTCACCCTCGGTGGGCGGGTAGCCCCGTGCCCGGGTCGGGGTTCCGAGGTAGGCGGCGAACTGCCGTTGCAGCCCGCCGATCGGCAGGTAGACCCGCAGCTCCGCTGCTGGGGCCGCGGTAGCGGTCACGGCGCTGTCTGGCTCAGTCGGAGACCACGAAATGCTTGCCGAGCTCGCCGTGCGGGCGTGGGATTACGTGTACCGAGATCAGTTCTCCGACGCCGGAGGCGGTTTCCGCGCCGGCCTCGGTGGCCGCCTTGACCGCGCCAACGTCGCCGTTGATGATGACGGCCACCAGCCCGTCGCCGACCTCCTGCCGCCCGACGATCGTGACGTTGGCGGCCTTGACCATCGCGTCGGCGGCGGCCAGCGCGGCCACGTAGCCCTTGGTTTCGATCATGCCGAGCGCGTTCTGTGCCATGTGGGCCTTCCTCTCGATAATGGCCGGGCGTCGCATCGGCTTGGCCCGGCTGCTGTCTGGATGGTGCGGTTACCTGCTGGTCTTTGGTCTTCCGGAGCGGCGGGAGCCTCGGGGCTGACCTGCGCTCGCCGAGCCGGTCTTGGTGACACGGTTCGTCGGTGGGCCGACCGTGGGCTCGTCGATTGAGCCGACGATCAGTGCATCGACCGGCGGCCGGTCCGGCAGCCAGCCGGACGCAACCGATCCCTGGGCGATCAGCACCCGCTCGCCGTGGCCACTGCCGAGGACGTCGAAGGCGACGAGCCGATCTCCAGAGCCTTCGACCTCGACCTCCAGGAACGCGCCGTTCGGCAGGCCGTCGATCCGCTTGGTCGCCCAGACGTGGCCGACCACCGTTGCCTGCAGCATCACCACTCCTCGTCCCGCTCGATCGCAACCCCGAGTGTCCGGGCGGCATCCCGGGCCAGCGGGGTCAGCACGGCGCGCCGACCGAGCACCAGGCGCGCGTGATCCCGGGCGGCTGCCCGAACTGCCCGTTCGGTCACCGCGCCCTTGTCCAGCCGGCGTACGGCCGCTTCCGCTGCGCCCAGTGGAGTCTCGAGCCGGAACCGGAGCCGTTCGTTAAGAATGTCCTGGCGCCGGGCCGGGTCGGCGGCCAGCTCAACCAGGTGCAGCACGAAAGACCGCAGGTCCTCGCTGGTGTGCAGCCTTACGGTCTGCTCGCGGGGCACCGGCGTCACGGTCTGCCCGCGGGGCACGGAGGTCGCCAGGCCGTCACCGTCGCGGGGATGCCCGCCCGACCGGTAGGGGCCGGCCGGCCGGTCCGCGGGCACGCTTGACACCTCTGGCTTCTCAGGCTGGTCCACGAGCACCTCGGCGAGCACCTCGCGCACGATCGCGCGCAGCTCTGCCGGGCTGGGCAGGCCATCGAACCGGTCGGGCTGCATCTCGCTCACCCCGGCTCGCCCAGGATGCTGGTGACCGCATCGGCGGCCTGCCGCACGTCCTCTTCCAGGCCGGAGAGGTAGACCCGTCCGGTCGCGCCGATCATCAGGTAGTCGACGAGTTTGATCCGGGCCGCCTTTTCCGCCTCGTTGGCCGCGAGAATGGCATAGGAGGCTGGCTGCAGCTCGAAGACGAACAGCGACTCCCCGGGCAGCATCATCGAACCGAGCTTGTTCCGGTTGATCAGGAACGCGTGCTGCGAGTCCACCCGGGTGATGATGCGCGAGGCCAGCACCTGCGGCCGGGCCGCTGACTCCGCGGATGCTCCCAGCGAGCCGAGCACCGCGCTGGCGGCCGCACGCACCGCGGCCGTGGTCCCGTGCAGCTCCAAGTAGCCGTACTGCCGCTCAACCACGAGAATGCCGGCCTCCACCTCGGCTTCCTTGAGCGCGACATCGGTCAGCGGTTCGATGTCCAGCCCGGGCGCGATCTCGATGACCTGTGCCGCGACACCCAGCCGCGGCAGCCGGCCGCGGATCCAGGTGGCGAGGTAGCACATCGTCTGCGGCTGGAGCTGGTCCAGGAAAATGAACGAGCGCAGTTCGGCCATTGCGCTACACCTTGCCGAGCTGGCGGAGCTCTTCGATGATCAGGGCGCGGAGCTGCTCGCGCATCCGGTCCGCGGCGGGTGGTGCCGCGCCGCCCAGCCGGGTCGGCGCCGTCGGCTGGACCGCCGGTCTGGTGCCGCCATCTGGCGCCGGAAGGTTCGATGCGACCGGGTATGGCGGCACCGGGCCTGCCCGGACGCCCCACGGACTGAGCCCCGTGAAATCGCCGAACGGCACGTCGTTCGCTGCGTTATAGGCCACCCGGACCCAGTTGACCAGGTGCTGCGGCTCCAGGTTTTCACCGATCGAGCTGCCCCCGGCGAACCCCGTGCCGAGCGTCATCGACGGCGCCAAGTTCGTGTCCAGGCCAGCGCTGCCGGTGCTGTTCCCGGCGTTGACCGCCATCCGCAGCACGGGGACCCGTTCCGCGAAACGCATGATCACCGCGGGATCGCTGCTGTGAATCGCCGCGGAGTGGCCGATACCACCGATGCGGACCATCGCGCGTGCCGCGGCGATCCCGGCTTCCGCGTCGCGCGCCCGGACCATCCCGAGCACCGGGCAGAGCTTCTCCCGGGCCAGGGGTTCCTCGGGCAGTACCAGGCCGAACGGTGTGATCAGCACCTTGGTCCGTGGCGGCACGCGGATCCCAGCCTGTTTGGCGATCCAGGTCGCGTCCTGGCCGATCGCCTCGCCGTTGAGCATGCCGTCCGGGAACAGGTAGGCCCGCAGCCGGGCGGTCGCGTCCGCTTCGAGGACGACCGCGCGCTGTCGGGCGAGTTCCCTGGTCAGGCGGTCCGCGACGGGTTCGAGGGCGATGAGCACCGACTCGTTGGTGCACAGCAGCGAGTTGTCGAACGCCTTGCTCTCGGCGATCCGCGCTGCCGCCGCGGCGAGGTCGGCCGTCGTGTCCACCAGGACGGGCACGTTGCCCGGCCCGACGCCGAGCGCTGGGTTTCCGGACCGGTAGGCCGCGCGCACCATCGCGGTGCCGCCGGTGGCCACGATCACATCGGTCACCGGGTCGGCCATCAGGGCCTGGACCAGCTCGACTGTTGGCTCTTCGACTACCTGGATGGCTCCGTCGGGCGCGCCGGCGTCGGTGGCGGCCGCGGCCAGCAGCCGGGCAGCGTCGGTACAGCATTCTTGCGCCATCGGATGCGGGCTGACCACGATCGCGTTGCGGGTCAGCAGCGCGAGAATGACCTTGAAGAACACCGTGCACACAGGGTTTGTCGATGGGGTCAGCGCCAGGATGACCCCCGCCGGGCGCGGTACGGAGAGGATCTTCGCAGCAGGGTCGGTGCGCGGGCTCACGTAGTCCTCGTCCCGGTACCGCTGGAACAGGCCCAGCGAGCACGCCTCGTTCTTGAGGGCCTTGTGCTCGGCCACCCCGAAACCGGTTTCCTTTACCGCCCACTCTGCGTAGCGGCTGGCCTGTGCGTACGCGGCCCGCGCGACTGCCTCGGTGATCCGCAGCACCGAGGATCGGTCGTAGCCCGCGAACGCCCCGGCGGCCCAGTGCGCGCGTGCGAGCATCTGCCGTGCCGCGTGGATGGCCGACGTTCCCGGGTGCACCGGCTCCGTGGCCTGCCGGTCGGCTGGGTGCTGGCCACCGGCTGCCTGCGCCGTCCTCCCACGTGCTCGGTGGCGGGACGGGTGCACGGCCCGGGCTGTCTTGGCTGGCCCCCGATCACCGGCCGGCTCCGCGCCAGGCACGGCCCCCTGAATGGGGGTCCCCCCGCCGGGCCCAGCAGCCAGATCCGCGGATGCTGCCCTGATATTCCGCTGCTGCCCGCGCCTGCCGGCGGTCGGTGAGCCGGCGCGACCGCGGCTGCCCGCCCGGGGGCCGGTCATCGCGCTCTCCCGGCCAGGGGGGCACGGCTGCCCGCCGGGCTGTGCCTCACCTCGGCCCAGGCCCCGCTAATTCCCGCCTCGGTGCGCTCCAGCAGTTCCTCGCACAGCTCCGGAGTCATCAGCACGCCGGGTTTGTACTGCAGCACCCGCGGGTCCAGGGTCGAGAAGATCGCCCATACTCCGGTCTCATACAGGTGCCGCATGACGTACTTGGCCCCCTCGGGATGGTCGAACTCCAGGCCCATGACCACCCCGTTCTGCCGGATGCCGGTGAACCAGTCGGGATAGCGGGCCTGAATGTCACGCAGCCCGCGGCCGACGAGATCGGCGATGTAATGCACCATCGACCTGGTCTGCGGGCGGCCACAGATCTCCAGCGTCTTCAGCGCCGCGACGCAGCCAAGCTCGGCACCGCCGAAGCTGGAGATGTGCGCGAAGCCGTCTTCGGTCAGCCATCCGGCGCACTGCTCGCTGACCAGCACAGCGGCGATCGGGTATATCCCGCCGGACAGGCCCTTGCCGGTCACGAGGATGTCCGGCTCGATGCCGTGCTTGCTGATCCCCCACATCTCCCCGGTGCGCATCAGCCCGGTTTGCACCTCGTCGGCTATGTAGACGGTGCCGTGCGACTCGCAGAGTTCCTTGACGGCTTCCAGATAGCCCGGTGCGGGCAGCGGGAAGCCGTAGGTCGCCGGGATCGTCTCCATGATCACAGCCGCCGCGTCGCCCGGTGCCAGCGCCTGCTCCATCGCGGCCAGGTCGTTGAACGGCACATGGGTGAACTCATCCGGCCGGTCGGCCAGAAAGATCTTGGAGAACCGGTCGTCGCCCGTGGCCACGGCGAGGCCGGTATGGCCGTGGTAAGCCTTCGCGATCGAGACGATCCGCCGGCGCCTGGTGGCATGCCGGGCGGTCTTCAGCGCGATGTCAATCGCCTCGCCACCGCCGCTGCCGTAGACGACCTTGGTGAGGTTGGGCGGTGCCCAGCGGACGAGTTCCGCGGCGAGCGCGGCGCGGGCGCTGGAAGGAAAGTGGTGGTTGCCGATATCGAAGGTTCGCATGCCGGTGGTGATCGCCTCGACCAGTTCCGCGTTGCGGTGACCCAGGTTGAAGGTCCCACCATTGAGGTGAACATCGATCAGCCGGGCCCCCGACATGTCCCAGATGTAGTAGCCCTCCCGGCGGTCGATAACCAGGTCGACGCCGGTATCCACCCAGAAGCCGGTCTTGCCCGGGTTCCAGTACTCGCGGGACTTCTCCAGGACGTCGGCCTTGGACTCGACGGTGAACACGTCGTAGTCGCGCACTGCCCCTGCCTCTACAGCTCGGCATTCGTTGCTGTGTCCCAGGGCTTGGCCGGGCACCCCCGCCAAGCTGTGATGCCGGTTAGGCTGTCCCGCCCAGCTAACCTGCGCCGGATGGCAGGCCCACGGCGATGCAGCGTTCCCGGCTGCGATGCAGCGGCATCACCCCAAGCCGAGCAACCATTGCGAACCAAAGTCTGTATCGGTAGGACCCAACAGTCAAGATGTTTCATATGTGCGGTCATACCCAACCAGAACCTCACAGGGTCTTTTATTGGTATGCGATCGTGGACTCGGGCTGGCGTACACGGTGTCACGTGGAGAGGAGCGGGTGAGCCTGGTCACAACCGTGTTAACTCGTGCATCTGCAGTCGCTTGGCGTGACATGTTGGGGAGGCGGCCCACGAGAAAAAGAAATCTCCGCTGGCATGCGGTCACCCGCGGAGCGGGGTGCGAACAGGTGGAGGCCTGGTGGTAGTCCAGAACTTCGCGTACGGCCCGCTGAACCCGGCACTTGCCTACCTGACGTCGTCCCTCGGCTGCTTCCTTGGCCTGCAGTGCACGGCCCGGGCCCGGGCGATGCGGGGCGCGCAGCGCGCGCGGTGGCTGCTGCTGGCGGCGGTGTCGATCGGGATCACAGGCATCTGGGTCATGCACTTCATCGCCATGCTCGGGTTCAGCATCCCGGGCCAGACGATCACCTACAGCGTGCCGGTCACCATCTTGAGCATGCTCATCGCCGTCGCCGTGGTCAGCGTCGGCCTCCTCATCGTGGGCTTCGGCGGGGACGGGCCAGGCCCGTTGCTGCTCGGCGGCACCATCATCGGAGTGGGCGTCGCAAGCATGCACTACATGGGCATGTGGGCCATGCGGATGCCCGACACGATGGGCTACAACGGGCTGCTGCTCGCGCTCTCGGTCCTCATCGCGATCGTCGCGGGAACCGCCGCGCTGTGGGCCGCGCTGCGCCTTGGCGGCGTGCGGAACACCCTGCTCGCGTCCCTGATCATGGGCGTGGCCGTGAGCGGCATGCACTACACCGGCATGGCCGCCTTGAGAGTTCAGGCGGCACCCGGCGGCGGCATGTTGGGCATGGGGAGCGGCGCCACCGGGCTGGCCTTCCTGCTACCACTCATCCTGGGCATCACCGCCGTGACGTTCGTCCTGACGGCAATCATCACTCTGGCGCCGACAGAGGCCGAGATCCGCGAGGACGCCGCCCTGATGGAGCGGATCGCCAGGCAGTCCGAACGGGCCTGACGGCCGCGGTGGCCGCGGCGGCCGCGCGCATCTTCGACGCCAGGATCCCGCTGGCGCGCCGTGCCTGCGCCGAGGAGATCGCCCGCTCCGTCCTGTACCTGGCGTGCGCCGACAGCTCATTCGTGACCGGCGCCACTCTGTCCGTCGACGGCGGCATGCACATCTGACCGGGTGGGGCCGCGCAGGATGCCATTGCGGGAACACGAAAGGGGTGCGGCGCGAGCGCCGGGCAGCTACCGGGCGAAGATCGGCTCCGGTACCTTGGTCGACCTCCAGGGCCCGGGCGGCTACGCCGTCGCCAAGGGCGTCCCGGTGATTGCGGCCGGGGCATCACGGCCGATGATGGTGGGGAATGGCCCCCAGGGGAGGGTATGCGGTCAGGTGGCGACCACGATTGCCGTCGTTGCAGCGCTCGCTGCGGGTTTTTGCTTCGCGGTCGGCTCAATCATGCAGCAGGGGGTCGCCCGCAAGTCGGGTGAGGAGGCGCTGCGGTTCGCCCTGCTGTGGCATCTGGTCCGCCAGCCACGCTGGGTCGCGGGCGTCGCTCTGGAGGCCTTCTCGTTCGTCATCCAGGGGGTGGCGCTCGTCTTCGGCCCGCTGACCCTGGTACAGCCGCTCGCCGCCACCGACGTCCTGTTCGCGCTGCCCCTGATCGCCCGCCGTCAACGGCGCAGGCTCACCACGCGAGACATACTGGGTGCGCTGACCGTGGCCGCCGGGATCGCCATCTTCCTGGCCGTCTCGCCTCCGACCAGCGGGGTGAGCGCCCCGGCGATCGGCGTATGGATCCCGGTTTTCCTGGCTATGGGCATCCTGGTGGCGCTGTCGGCGGTGGCCGCGCTCCGGGTGCGGGGCAAGGCGCGGGTCATCTGGCTGGCCGCCGCCGCGGGCGCGCTCTACGGGCTGGGCGACGCGCTGACCAAGAGCACCGTCGACCTGTTCTCGGACATCGGCTGGACGACCCTTGTGCAGTGGGAGCCGTACGCCCTGGCCGCCACCGGCATCGTGAGCGCGCTGTTCGGCCAGAGTGCCTTCGGGGCGGGGGCCCTCTCGCTGAGCCTGCCGGTCATCGACACGCTGGAGCCGGTCTGCGCGGTAGTGATCGGGGCCACCATCTTCGGCGAGCAACTCGCGTCGTCGCCGCTGGATCTCGGTTTCCAGCTGGCCGGCGGGGCGGCGGCGGTGGTCGGGATCGCGGTGCTCTCCAGCTCCAAGATCGTGGAGGCTGAGACCCGCGATACGCCAGAGCCCGCGCAGCGGTCCTGAGCGGCCGGCGGGCCCGAGCCGGGCTGGATGGGCGGAACCAGCCGCGGCGGCGGCGCGTCGAAGCGGTGATCATCCCACCGATCCGGGAGGCCCGCCATGCCGGTCCGGCTCACCTCCACTCAGCGGGCGCTGCTCACGGGCGTCACGGCCGCCGGCGTGCTGATCGGCGCCTTCGCCGCCGGGGCCGCCCAGGGCGGCGACCCCGCCGCCGCGGCCACAGCTTCCGGCCGTACCCTGGCCGTCCAGCCCGGCACCGCCGCCGGTGCCGACGGCGCCTCGGCTGCCAAGATCACCGTCACCGGCACCGGCGCCGTGTCCGGCACCCCGGATCAGCTGCTGTTGTCCATGGGCGTGCAGACCAGCGATGCCTCGGTCAGCGCCGCGCTGCAGCGGGCCAACCATGCGGTCCGTGCGGTCACCGCTGCGCTGGCGAGATCCGGTGTGCGGCGCTCCGACATCCAGACCTCAGGTATGTCGATCCAGCCGCAGTACGCGGGCAACGCGGCGCTGCCGACCGGGTACGGGGCCAGCGAGTCGATCGCGGTCACCCTGCGCAGGCTGGCGACCGCGGGCACCCAGATCAGTGACGCGGTGCGGGCCGGCGGTAACGCCACCGAGGTGGACGGCGTCTCCCTCAACGTGAGCGATGCCAGCTCGCTGCTCGCAGCGGCCCGGGCCAGGGCGGTGGCGGATGCCAGGACCAAGGCGGCCCAGTACGCGAGGGCGCTGGGCAGGTCGGTCGGGCAAGTGGTGAGCATGTCCGAGCAGGGCTCCGCGGAGCCGCTGCCCGTGATCGCCTCGGGCGCCGCCCGGTCATCGGCCACCCCCTCGCCGGTGCCGGTCTCACCCGGCCGCCAGCGGATGACCGTCACCGTCACCGCCGTCTTCGCACTCGCCTGATCGCGCGGCGGCCGCAATCTCCGTCGGGCCGCACGATGCTCGCGGCAGCCGATCGCGCGGCCGGCCAGCACTTTCTCCTGCCCGAGGGAGCCGGCCATGCAGCAAGGCTTGCCGCCGGGCGTGTGGTAGCGGCACAGTCGCTAAGTGCTGGTCCGCAGCAGTTGTGAGACGCGCTGGGGTGACACATTAAGGACTTTGGCGATGTCACGGCCTGACAGGCCAGCCTGCCGCAGCCTCCGCGCCGTGGCCCGTGACTGGGCTGCTGCCTGCCGCTGCGCCCGGTCTGCCGCGCTGACAGCTTCCCGTGCGGCGCGGCTCTCCTCGTCGAGCCCGCCGCCGATCTCCGGGGTGATCGTCACGGTGAATGCATCCCTGGGCACATCCTCGCGGCGGCCTATCAGATCCCGGGCCATGTCCTCAGCGTCCCAGAGCGTGCGTGATTGTGTAACGCCGACGTTCTCGATGTGGAGTTTCCAGCCGTGCTCCCAGCGCTTGGCGCGCACGCGGTAGGTCTTCACTGAAGCCACCCCTCCGGTCAGCACTTCATCCGGTCGATCGTGTCGCCGACGACGCCCGCCGAGATCTCTCAATGGCGGGGGATGTCTGCGGTGTGCTGGCCTCCGCACTTGCAGAGCCAGGTGGTGTGGCGGCCCTTGCCGTTCTTGATGACGCAGCCGCTGCGTCCCAATGCCCTAATGACGTCCCGCCGCTTCATCGGCTTGACCATGATCAAAGTCTAGCCCCTCTTGATAAAGAGATCTAGCCGGGCTTGATTGGCAGGTGGAGTCGGGCGGACGTGATCCGGTGGGCCAATACAGCCCGACGAGGCGGGCGCGGTGCGCCCCGCCTGCTGGCTGCGATCAGCGGTCCATGCAGTGGCCAAGCCGTTGCCTGACGCGGTTAGGGCGGCCGCTTGCCGTGGTGGCGCCCGGGCGGGCAGACCGGTAAGCTCGCGCCATGCGAGCCAGCCGCAGCCCTCAGTGGTGGCGCCGCCGGTAAGGCGGTAACTGGCTCGCGTGCAGCGCATATCCAGGAGCGACCGCCCGGCAGCGGCGGTCGCTCCTGACTTTCGTCGGCCGGGCCCTCACCGAGGGAGCACAGGTGGACCCGGCAGCAGAGATTGGCCAGGCGGCGGCAGGCACCGCCAGCACGCAGACCGTGACCGCGGGCGGCGTGCGTGTCAGCAGGATCGCTGAGCCGTTCGACGAGCAGATCCTGGACACCATCTGCATGCAGGTGGAAGGGCTGCGCGGCGGGGTGCTCAGCTCAGGCATGGAGTACCCGGGCCGCTACAGCCGCTGGCATCTGGCCTATGTGAATCCCTGCGCCGAGATCGTCGCCCGTGGCCGCCGGATCAGCGCCAGGGCGCTCAACGCGCGGGGTGAGGTCCTGCTCCCGGTCCTCGGCGCGGCCCTGATGCGGGCGGGCGAGCGCGCCCCTGCCGCCGGCCCGGATGCGGGCGGCCGGGCGGCGGCAGAGGTCGCGGTGGTGGTACCCGAGCCCGTCGGTGTGCTGGCCGAGGAGGACCGGAGCCGCCGGCCCACCGTCTTCTCCGCGCTGCGGGAGGTGATCGCCGACCTGGCCGGCGACGACCCCCACCTCGGACTGTACGGCGCGTTTGGCTACGACCTCGCGTTCCAGTTCGAACCGGTCCAGCTGCGTCATCAGCGGCCCAGCGAGCAGCGCGACCTGGTCCTGCACCTGCCGGACGAGCTCTACGTGCTCGACCGCAAGCGCGAGACTGCCATCCGCTACCGGTACGACTTCACGGTGGCGGGTGCGTCGACGCGGGGACTGCCGCGCCTGACGCCGCCCGCCCCAGCCGGTGCCGGCCCGCAGCCCAGTGGCCACATCCCGCGTGGCCCCCAGCCGGGCTCTTACGCCCGCATCGTCGAGCGGGCCAGGGACCGGTTCGCCCGGGGCGACCTGTTCGAGGTCGTGCCCAGCCACGCCTTCCACGCACCGTGCGCTTCCCCCGCCTCCTTCTACCTCCGGCTGCGGCACCGCAACCCTGCGCCATATGAGTTCTTCTTCAACCTCGGGGAGGGGGAGTGCCTGGTCGGCGCGTCGCCCGAGATGTATGTGCGGGTGGCCGGGGACCGGGTGGAGACCTGCCCAATCTCCGGCACGATCCGGCGTGGTGCCGACCCGCTGGAGGACGCCGCCAACATCCGTACCCTGCTCAACTCGGTCAAGGAAGAGTCGGAGCTGACCATGTGCACCGACGTGGACCGCAACGACAAGTCGCGGATCTGCGTGCCGGGCAGCGTGCGGGTGATCGGCCGGCGGCAGATCGAGTTGTACAGCCGCCTGATCCACACGGTCGACCACATCGAGGGCCGGCTGCGGCCCGGGCTCGACGCCCTGGACGCCTTCCTCACCCACATGTGGGCGGTGACGGTCACCGGCGCACCCAAGGCGTGGGCGATGCAGTTCATCGAGGACCATGAGCGGGAATCCCGCCGCTGGTACGGCGGCGCGGTCGGCATGATCGGCTTCGACGGCGGCATGAACACCGGCCTCACGCTGCGCACGGCGCACATCAGGAACGGGGTCGCCACGGTGCGGGCCGGCGCGACGCTGCTGTTCGACTCCGATCCGCTGGCCGAGGAGCGGGAGACCGAGTTGAAGGCGCGCGCCCTGCTCGAAACGCTGGCCGACGGGGCCGCCGGGGCCGCCGGGGCCGCCGCGACGGCACCGGAACCCGCCGCCGTGCGCGTGGCCGGCCGAGGGGCGCCCGCCGGGCGTACGGCCCCGCTGCCGGGTGCGGGAGCCCGCGTGCTGCTGGTGGATCACCAGGACTCGTTCGTGCACACGCTGGCTGGTTACTTCCGTGAGCAGGGAGCGGACGTGCTGACACTGCGCGCCGGCCTGCCCCTGGCGTCCCTGGACGAGTTCGCC
>Ga0114129_10000768_pt1 | contig 40982 bp, 24 predicted proteins | sample RhiMetdeltSRZDD1_FD_80071 | JGI IMG/M metagenome (GOLD analysis project Ga0114129, IMG submission 80071) | Populus rhizosphere microbial communities from Tennessee, USA - Rhizosphere MetaG P. deltoides SRZDD1 (version 2) (version 2) | ecosystem: Host-associated > Plants > Roots > Rhizosphere >...
CAGAGTCGCGAGCCGAGCCAGGCCGGCCAGTCTCGAGGCTCACGACTGTCAGACCGAGCAGGAATTTCCCGAGACTGCGCCCGCAGACCGCATCGCGCAGCAGGATGCAGGCCGCCCCAATTGCAAGAAACGCTATCGACGCCGAAGACCAGTACAGCGCGAAGATCGAGGCGACCAGTAGGCCATCGATCGTTGCCGCGTACAGTCGTCGCCGCGACTCGGCTTTCGCATAGGGCGACGCGAGGCTCAATGAAAGCTTCGCCAGCAGCATGGGGTACATCAGCGCGAAGGAAACAGACAGTCCGGCTAACCCCACAACGGTTCGCATGTTCATGTGCAGCAATGCGTTTAGTTAATCACATAGGGCCGTCCGGCATCGTCGCAGCACTTCGCCACAGTTAAGTCCTGCAAAAACGCCGTGCTGTCTACCTTCAGGTTTCCAAGAGACGCGCGCGATCTCGGATGCCCCAAGATACGCCTCAAACCTGCCGCAGCGCTTCGGTCGGTTGAATACGCAGCGCCCGGCGCGCCGGTGCGGCACACGCCAGCACGCCCACGGCCGCCATGATGACGGTCGTGATCACCGACGAGACGAGGAGACCCGTGGTCAGGCTGTCAGAGCGCCACGCGAGCAGCAGGATGATGCCGTTGCCGGCGATGATGCCGCCGCCGAGCTGACGACCGGCGCAGGCGAAAACGGTACGCAGCACGCCCCGGGGAGTGGCGCCGAGCGCGATACGGATGCCGATCTCGCGGGTGCGACGCGCCACGGCGACGGCCATGAGCGCATAGAGACCGGCAGCCGAAAAGACCACCGCCCCGACCAGAATGCTCTTGATGACGACGCTGCCGAATTCCTTCGACTCTCGCTCCTGCGCGACGACCTCGTCGAGGGTGGCGATATCCCGGAGCTGCAGGCCTGCATCGACCGACCGCGCAAGGGCGGCGACGCGGGGCGCAAGCGGCGATGCGTCCCCCGCGACGCGCACGGTGACCACCACGGGATCGAGCTCCGCCGCAGACGCTGCGCGATAGATGGACGTCGTCCCACCGCCGCCGTCGCCGCCGACGTTCAGATCGGTGACCACGCCGACGATCTCGTGCCAGGGTCCCGTCTCGCGCTCGGTGCCTCGCTGGATCGTGCGGACCCGTGCGCCCACGGGATTCCTGCCGACCGCGTGCATGAACGCCTCGTTCACCACGACGGGCCGGTTCGGCGCGCCAGCGTCAGTGGCATGCAAGCCGCGGCCGGCCACGATCGCCGCGCCGAACGCCTCGTGATAGCCGGCGCCGACAGCCGACATCCCGAATCCGCCCTCGTAATTGCCGTCGAGGCGAGCCGCTGCTGCGCCGTCCTGCTCCATCTCCAGCGCCACCCAGTCCGGCTGCGCGCCCACTACGCGATCGGCGACCGTCACCTGGGCGACACCAGCCTCCTCACGCAACAGGCGCGCGAGCTCTTCGTACGCCCGCGCGCGACGCGCGCCGATCTGCCCATCGTCAGGCGCACCGCGCTCGCCGGCCAGCGCCTCGTTGTCCATCCTGAGGCGGAAGGTGAGGTAACGCTCCGTCGGAAACGCTGCCCACGTCGACTGTTCCTGACGGGAGTTGGCGTAGATCCCCAGCGCGGCGGGCACGAACAGCAGCGTGCAGGCGACCTGCGCGCCGACGATGAACGACCAGACGCCGCCGAACTTCATGGTTCCGCCGGTGCTGGTGATCCCCTGCAGTCCCCGCTGGACGGACGCGGCCGTGGCCTTCAATGCGGGCAGCAGGCCGATCAGTGCCGCGGCAACGAGCGCGAGCAGCAGCGCATACGCAATGGTGACAGGCTCGAGCTTCAGATCCACCCAGAACGGCAGGTTGTCTCCCGTAATCAGAGTCGCCCTGGCCAAGGCATAGCGCACGGTCGTCTGGGCCACGACGAGCCCGAGCACGGCAGCGGCAAGGGCCAGCACGAGCGCTTCGGTGACGATCTGCGCGATCACGCGGGCCCGGCTCGCCCCCAGCGCATGGCGGACGACCATCTCCGACTCGCGCATCGCAACGCGCGCGAAGATCAGCGTCGCGACGTTCGCCGAGATCGCGCCCAATAACAAGAAGACGATGGCGTGGACCGCCAGATCCTCCAGTCGGAGCGGATCACCCGGCGTCCGCCCGGCGAATGCGCGAACCCGAGTTCGCAGGTGCGCGTAGGTCGTCGGCTGGTCGGCAACAAATTGTGCCGAGACGACGTCGAGCTCCGCCGCGGCGTCCTGCCAGGTCGCTCCGTCGGCGAGGCGGCCGAACACTTGCACGGCCGGCCCTTCGCGCGGCGGCGCGTCCTGGACCAGCAATGGCACCCATAGCTGCTGATTGTGCGGGAAGCCGAAGCGCGGCGGCATCACGCCCACGACGGTGCGAGGCGTGCGACCCACGGTTACGACGCGGCCGATGATCGCCGGGTCGTGGAGGAACTGTCTCTGCCAGACGTCATCACCCAGGACCACGACGGGCTCCGCATCCTGCATTTCGTCCGTCGGCTGCAGCGGCCGGCCGAGCAACGGCGGCACACGGGTAAGCGGAAACGCAGACGCCGTGATCTCCGCCACGCGCAGCGATTCGACACGGCCTTCGCCCGTGAGCACGTTGCGCTCGCTGACGCGGGCGGCGCCGAGCTCCGCCACCGTCTTCAGAGACCGCCGCCAGATCGCGAAATCGTGGAGCACCCTCGGCTCCACGCGTGACGCTACCGTGTCCCGCGTTTCGAGGCGCACGACCCGGCCGCCTTCATCGAACGGCAGCCGCTTGTACAGCAGTTCGTCCGCGACTTCGATGCCGACCGCCCCAATCGCGATGGCAACCGCGAGCGAGAGCCCCCCGATGATCGTGAGCGCGGGATATTTCAGCAGCAGACGCGCGCCCAGCTTCCAGTCGAGCCATGAGACCGCCCTCATCGAGTCTCACCCCGCAGGCGCCGCTGAGCCGGCTCCGCGCAAACCATCTCGGCATCCATGCTCCGCTCCTCAGCCCGCTGGTGCCGGTGCACCGGGCCATGATCACCTAGCCGGCGGATGGAAGTATCCCCCCGCGGGCCAGCCGGTGTCTTCACCTGGAGGTGAGCGTTCCGTGAGATTCCGGTGAGCGGGGCCGAAGTGGTCGACCGACGAGCACCGTTGCGGCGGGCGCGCGACGTCTGCGAAGCCCGCGGAAAGCGGAGACTGACTTATCGGAGGCGATCCCCAGTCACTCCGCGCGCAGCGCGACGAGCGGATCCACCCGCATCGCCCGTCGGGCGGGAACCACGCACGCGGTTATCGCGACCAGGCTGAGCAGCACGGTGATCGCAACAAAGGTCCAGGGATCGGTCGCCGTCGTCTGCACCAGGATCCGCGACGGCAGCGCGCGGCCGGCGAAGAATCCGCCCGCGAGCCCGAAGGTCAGTCCGAGGCCGAGTTGGAAGAGGCCCCGCTTCAGGACCATCCACGTCACCTGGCTTCCCTGTGCGCCGAGCGCCACGCGGACGCCGATCTCCTGCGTTCGTTGCGTCACCGCGTACGCCATCACGGCATAGAGCCCGACCGCCGACAGCAGCAGGCCGATCGTCGCAAAGATCGTGAACAGGGTCCCGAACACGTAGTACGGCCACATCTGGTTCTGCATTGCCCGCTCCATCGTCCGGAGATTGAAGACCGGCTGGTCCGGATCGATCGCCTGCACTTCCTTTCGCACGGCGGTCATCATGGTTTCCGGCGACACGGCGCTGCGGATCATCACCGACGCGAAACCGGGCGGGTCCTGGCGCACCGGGACATAGGCCACCGACAGGGACCCATCGTCCTGCAACCCGGTATGACGCACCGTGCGGACGACGCCGATGATCGTGCGCCAGACCGCGGGCGGGGGCGCTGGTTGTCCGGGAGATGGCGGGTACACCATGAACTTGATCCGCTTGCCGACGGGATCCCCGCCCTTGAAATGCTCGGCCGCCATCTGTTCGTTAATCACCAGGTACTCGGCGCTCGTGGCACCGTCCGCTTCCGTGAATCCGCGGCCGCGGGTGATCGACAGCCCCACGACCTCGAAGAATCCAGGCGTGATCGTCACCGTTCCCACATTCGGGGCGTCGTCGATTTTCGGCACTGGCCGGCCGTCGAACTGCACGGGACGGCGACCGACGCCGAATGGCGGGACGCTGGTCGTCAGCGCGACGTGCTCGACACCAGCGAGGGCCGCCAGCCGCGGCTGCAGCCGTTCGTAGAAGGCCCAGCGCTCTTCAGGCTTCCGGTACTTGTCCCCGCCGAGCTGCAGGTTCATCATCATCAGCCGCTCCATCCGCATGCCGATGTCGATGCGATACAGGTTGAGGAAGCTGCGAATCATGAGCCCTGCGCCCACGAGCAGTACCAGGGTCAGCGCGACCTCCACCACGACCATCGTGCCGGTCAGCCACCGGACGCGGCCGCCGCCCGCGCTGCCGCGGCCCCCTTCCTTCAGGACGCCGTGCACATTGGTTCGCGAAACGTGCAGCGCCGGCGCAAGCCCGAACAACACGCCTGTCAACACGCAGACGCCGGCGAGGAACCCGATGACGGTGTAATCGATCGTGAACTGAATCCAGTAGGGCTTGCCGGAGTCGGTCACTGCGGCGTCGAACGCGCGCACGCCAAACACCGCGATCGCGAGGCCGAGGACGCCGCCAATCGATCCCAGCAGCACCGCCTCGACGAGCAGCTGGCGCACGACCCGCCACCGGGTGGCGCCGAGCGCAAGCCGCACCGCCACTTCGCGCGCCCTGCTGGCCGAACGCGACAGCAGCAGGTTCGCCACATTGGCACAGGCGATCAGCAGCACGAAGGCGACGGCTCCCATCATCGACAGGAAGACGGCGCGAATCGGTCCACCGTTGAAGCGCTCGTTGAAGGTCTCGACCGAAGCGCCGATCAGGTCCTCGTAGTCCTTCGGATATTCCGACTTGATTCGTCCGGCGATGGTGCCGAGCTCGGTGGTCGCCTCGCGGCGGCTGATGCCTGGACGGACGCGGCCGAAAACATTGAGACCCCGCCAGGTTCGCCGTTCCTGCTGTTCGGTGGGAATGAACACCGCCCACATCTCGGTGTTCTGCGGAAACATCATTCCTTCCGGCATGACCCCGACGATCACCGCAGGCTCGCCGTTCACGCGGGTGAGCTTTCCGACGATGTGGGGATCGCCGGCGTAGCGGTTGCGCCAGATGCGATAGCCGATGATGACGGCACGGTCGGTGCCGCGCCGCTCGTCCCCCGGGCCGAAGTCGCGGCCGAGCAGCAGCGGCTGGCCGACCAGCGCGAACGCATTCGCGGTGAGATACGACCCTCTCGCCTGCTCCGGCAGGCCGCGATCGTCGCTGATGGTCATGCTGGCGTTGGTCCAGCCGGCAAGGCCGCTGAAGACCTTCGCCTGGTCGCGCCATTCCTTGAACTCCTGGTAGGAGACGGGGGCGCTGCCACCGCGCTTGTGCTGCCAGCCCAGCATGTAGAGATTCTGCGAGTCCTTGAACGGGAGGCCGCGGATCAGCACCGCGTTCACGAGCGTGAACACCGTCGCGTTGAGCCCGATCCCGAGCGAGAGCGCGACGATGGCGACGGCGGAGAACCACCGTTCCTTGACCAGAAGGCGCACTGCGAACCGCAGATCCTGCAACATGACGTACCTCGACGCCAGAGCCTCGCGTTACGAACGTATTACGCGCCGCGGGCGGAAAGGTTAACGCCGATGCCGTTCACTCGGTCCGGAGGGCGCGGATCGGATCGATTCGGGCGGCCCGGCGCGCCGGGGCCACGCAGGCCAGGGCGGCAGCGAACGCCAGGACGGACGGCACGACGGTGAACGTGACCGGATCGAGCGGGCTGACACCGTAGAGGATTCTGGACAGCGACTTGACCAGGAGAGCCGCCGAACCAAGTCCCGCCGTGAGACCGGCGGCGGTGATGGCAAGGCCGGAACGCAAGACCAGGCCGAGAATGTCCGTTGTCCGCGCACCGAGCGCGCTGCGCACGCCGATTTCCCTCGAGCGCTGCGCCACGCTGTAGGACAGGACGCCAAAGAGGCCGACGGCCGCGATGGCGAGCGCGAAGGCCGCGACGCCTCCCAGCACGAACGCGTATGCCCGCGGGCGCGCCAGGCTCGACATCAATCGATCTTCCATGGTCATGACCGAGTCGAGGACCAGCGCTGGTGCCTGTTCGCGGACAATCGCCCGCACCGCCGGGGCCAGCGCCGAGGGCTCGGCGGTCGTTCGCAACACGAAAAAGATCGTGTCGACCCGCATCGCCCCGAACTGCCGGTACGACGAGAACATTTCCGGCTGGGCGGTGTCCGCCGTGCTGACGAATCCCGCCGTTTGCAGCCCGCCCTGCTTCATATCGTCGACCACACCCACGATCTCCCACTCCGCGTGACGATAGAGCGAGAGCGCGAGGCGACGTCCGATCGGGTTCTCGCCCAGATACTGATCCGAAAACGATTTGTTGACCACGAGCACGGGTTGCGAGGTCTCGCTGTCGCTGTCGGTCAGCAGTCGGCCCGAGCGCAGTCGCAGTCCCATCGCGGCGAAGTACGCCGGTTCCACCGTGCGATGCAGCGTCTGCACCCTTGCGACCACCGACGGATCGCGGGGAAGACGAACGTTCAGCCCGCTCATACCGCCAGCCGAGACCAGCGGCAATGCATTGCCGAACGATGCATGGGTCACTCCAGGAAGAGCCTGCAGCCGGTCACGGATTCCCTGAAGCAGTGCGTCGCTCTTCGCGAAGGTGGGGCCTGATGGGAGCGGCAGGCGCGCGGTCAGCAGGTTGTGCGGGTCGTAGCCACGATCGATGCCGATGAGGGCCTGCAGGCTGCGCCCGAGCAGTCCGGCGCCGATGAGGAGAACACAGGCGATGGCGATTTGTCCCGCCATGATGACGGCCCGCACGCGCGCGACCCGCGTCCGGGCGCCGGCACCGACCGGGGCAAGGCTGTCCTCGGCGAGCGACTGCACGAGGTCGATGCGGCGCGTCTGCAGGGTGGGGACGAGCGCGCAGACGGCGATCGCGATCAGCGTGGCCGCAGAGGAGCCGAGCGCGACACGCCAGTCGAGCGTGATGTCGTTCAACCGCGGAAAGTCCGCGGGCAGGATCGCCGGAAACGAGCCGATCAGCAGCCACGCGCCTGCGACACCGAGAATGCCGCCCCCGGCCCCGATCACAGCGGTTTCGGTCAGCCACTGTCGCGCCAGGCGCGAGGTGGTTGCTCCGAGCGCGGAGCGCACGGTCATCTCGCGTCGGCGTTTTGCCGCGCGGGCGAGTTGTATCGTCGCGACGCTCGCGACCGAGGTGCAGAAGAGCAGCAGAACCCCGGCCAGTAGAATGCGAATGGCCGGACGCACCTCGCCGATGACGACGTCCAGCGCCGGCAAAGCCGTCACTGTAGGCGGATCGCCGCTGCCGAAGAGTGCGAGCGCGGCGGAGCCCGGATCGCGCGCGGCCCGGGCCCGGGCGGTTCCTTCGGCGCCGACTTGCGCCGGCGTGACGCCAGGCCGCATCCGTGCGATCGCGCCGAAGATCTGCATGGAGATGCGGTCGCCGCCCTCGCTGAAGACCGGCGGCACGTGCAACGGGATCCAGGCCTGAGTCTCGATGTCTGGAAAACCGAATCCGGGCGGCATCACGCCGGCCACGCTGTAGGACAGCTCGTCGAGCCTCACCGTGCGGCCCACCACGTCGGTCGCGCCACCGAAGCGGCGTTGCCAGAACCCGTGAGAAAGAATCACGCTGTCGGCCTGACGGGCCGCTGCATCCCTCGCGTCGAACACGCGGCCCATGAAAGCGCGCGCGTCGAGCACCGTGAACACGGTTGGTGTCAGGCGTCCCAGCCGAATTCGTTCGGGTTCGCCGCCATCAGAGAAAGTGGCTGTCACCGACATCCATCCGCCGATCGCGTCGACCATGGCCGACGCGCTCCAGGCGAGATAGGTCCCGTTGGTGATCGTCCAGGGCACCCGGCCGCTGCGGCCGCCACGGCGCTCCTCGAGCCGAACCAGTCGATCCGGTTCGGGCCAGGGCAGAGGTTTCAGCAGCACGCCATAGGTCACGCTGAACAGTGTTGTCGTGGCGCCGACGCCAAGCGCAATCACCAGCAGCGCAACCGCGGCGTAGCCGCGCTCGCGACGCAGGACCCTGAAGGTCTGCCGGAGATCCTGGAGAACGGTCATCCGCCTTCGCCCTTCGGGCTACGGCGCGACAAGTTGGCGGCCATTTTCGGCTGATCTCTCACTTCAATCCCCGGACCAGGTAGAGTTGCGAGAGGATGCGCGTGTAGCTGTAGACGTACGCGTCTCCATTTGGCGTGATCTGAAACTCTATGACGGAGTAGACACCGGCCGCATCCGGCGGCACCAGGGTCTTCCAGATCTCGCGTTTTCCGGTGGCAAGATCGAGCTTGTAGATGTGAGCCGGAATCTCGCCGCGCCGGAAAATCCAGAGCGATCGCGCGTCGGCGCTCCAGGCCACCGGTCGATCCTCGGGCAGCGATCCGTTGACGGCCTGCAGGAGTTTGCCGGCGACCGACCACAGCGTGATCGGCTGCTGAGCGGTAACGGCGGCGATCGTGTCACCCCCGGGTGAGATCGACAGTCCCCACGTCCCTTCCCGGGTGATCGGCTGCGGCGCGCCGCCGTTCAGATCCTGCACGTACGACCGAAGTTCCTCATTGGCCTTGGCGCCAGTAAGGAGGATCCGGCTCGCGTCGGGAAACCAGCGGACGCCGTTGTACCGGACGATGTCGTGAGCTGGTAGAACCTTCGGTTGGCCCACACCAGTCGGAATGACCACCAGGCGGCCCTCCCCGCTCGTCCCGATCGCGAGTTTTCCGTCCGCGGTCAGCGCATCGGCGAACCCGCCTTTCAGCTCCAGGAACTGTGGTTGCGAGCCATCCATGGGGCGCACGTAGACCGATCGATCCCTGCCGAGCATGAGGCGGCCGTCTGCCGACAGGTCCGCCACGCCGGAGTCGTCCAGCCACGAGAGGTCGCGCTCCATCGATGACCCGGGAGCGAGCCCCACCACCGCGCGCCGCTCTTCGTCGCGCGTAATCAGTACCCGTCCATCCGCCGCAACGTCCCACAGCGTGAGCGAGCCAGGCGCTTCGAAGATCACGCGCTGCTGCTGCTTCAGATTCACCGCGCGAAGGACCCTGTTCGACCGCGTCGCTCCAGCCGTGAACCAGATCTCGTCTCCACGGGGTGACCACGACAGCCCGCGCACACTCTGCCAGTTGTCGGTCAGCGTCGTAACGATGCCCTTCCGATCAACGACCGCGACACGCCCTGCCACACCGCGCCGGGTCATATCTTCGACGAAGGCGATCCGCTCTCCGTCCGGGGAGAACCGTAGAAAGCGAATCGATCCGCCGGAGGTATAGAGCGGCGTGCCCAGCGGATATTCGATCCGTGTCTGTCCCGCCACGTCACCGCTGGACTGGGCGACGGCCAGCTGGGTTCCGCCCGGATCCCAGTCAGCATCCTCGATGTTGTGCGCAACCTCGTGCGGCGAACCGCCGCCGAGCGGCGCCAGTGCCAGCGTGCCAACGAAGCGCTCGCCGAGCATGAAGTGACGATTCCTCGACATCGCGATCCGCCCGGCGCGCGCCGCAAGGACATCGCCTCCGCCCGGATGGTTGGGCGGGCCGAAGGACGGACCATCGGCGAGATGAATGCGCCAGACGTCCGTCACGTTTCCTTCGCGGGCCTCGCTGTAGACGACCGCCTGGCCTGCTGACGACTCGAATCGGGCGCCGCCGATGCGAGTACGGCGGAAAGACAGCTGTTCGAAAGACGGCACCGGCCGGGGACGTGACAGCAGAAGCGCGATCGCCCCCGCCTCTGCCAGCACGATCGCCGCCAGGACCGCCGCCCGGAGCCGGCGGCGGAACGTCGGCGACGTTCCCGCCACCGCACCGGTCGACGCGGTCGACTCGCGCAGCTGGCGCAGATCGAAGGCGAGATCGCGCGCCGACTGGAACCGTTCCTCCTTGTTCTTCTCGAGGCAGCGCAGCACCAGGGTGACAGCCGCGGGTGGCAGCCTCGGATTCAGACTCAGTGGATCCGCCGGATCCTCCTGCAGTACGGCGGTCATCGTCTGCACCGTCGATGCGCGATGGAACGCGCGGGCGCCGGTCAGCAACTCGTAGAGAACCGCCCCGAGCGCGAAGATGTCGGTGCGATGATCGACGGTCTCGCCGAGCACCTGCTCGGGCGACATGTAGCCGGCGGTGCCGCGAATCATTCCCGCCTGACTCTGTTCGACCGTCGATTCATGCGCCGCCGCCCGCGCTTCGTGCTCGGTGAGCTTGGCGATCCCGAAATCCAGCAGCTTCACGCGCCCGTCGCTCGTGATGAACACGTTCGCGGGCTTCACGTCGCGATGACAGATTCCGCGCGCGTGGGCGGCATCGAGCGCCTGCGCGATCTGGACGCCGCAGTCGATGGCTTTCCTGTACGGCACCATTCCGCGATCGAGCCGGGCTCGAAGCGTCTCCCCCTCGAGCACTTCGCTGACGACGTACGGGATGCCGTTCTCGGTGTCGACGTCGAACACCGAGACGATGTTGGGGTGGTTCAGGCCGCCGGCCGCGCGCGCCTCACGGATGAACCTGGCGAGGGCCTCCGGGTCCGTCGGCCGATGCATGATCTTGAGCGCGACATCGCGACCGAGCCGCGCATCGTGAGCACGATAGACCTGTCCCATGCCTCCCGCGCCGAGCGGTTCGACGATGGAGTAGGGGCCAAGGCGATCACCGGGGGACAGGGACATGGCGCCCTCGATGGATCTGCAGTGGGCGACAACCCGACTACTTCTTGAAACGGCGAACGTATGAAAACGAGAATCGCGGAAAATTCGTCGTCTCTCCCTGCGCAATCACGTAGTCGAACTGCACCCGGAAGCCATTGGCGTCCTCGGCTGGAACGGGCGTCGTCGTCGTATGTTTCTTCCAGATGAACTCCCAGCCGCCGCCGAAAGCCGTCGCAAAGTCATTGTCGAACTGGCCGCTTTCGCCTTTCTGGCCCAGACCGACCATGGCATGCACGAAAAACTTCTGGTTGTCGTGATTCTTCAGGGCGGCACGAGTGTAACGAACGCCAGACATCAGCGTGTTACGCGTTTCGTCGCCATTGCTCTGAACACTCGTTTCGAAGGCGATGACGCTCCAGTAGCGGTGAGGATCGGGGCTGAGGTGAGGCACTGTGAATGCGACCCCTGCGTGGACCCCGAACAGGTGGCTGCCGTTGGCGTACGCTCCGCCGCCATTCATATCGGCGCGGTGATCGTCTGCGAAGGCCGTCGCTGGGAGAGCGACCGCGATAACGGCGAGCCAGCGGAGAATGCGCATGCGACATTCCTTTCGATTCAGCCAGATGGCTGTCGAGGCCCGAGCACAGCTCTCGGTGCCACGGAACTCCGGCATGGAGCCTGTGGCCTGACCAACTCAATTACGGGGGGAAGCCGCCGTCACCGCAGCAGTATGGCCGGCAATTATGGACCGATTGGACTCTTTGTCAAAAACGAGCGGGATCCGGTAGTCCGGACTCCCGGACCCCGGACTCCCGGACCCCGATTTCACGATCCGAGTTGCGCGCGGAACGAGGCGGCCTTGTCCGGTTTGCCCCAGGCCACATAGAGATCAATGAGGCGTGCGATGACGACCTTCATCTCTGTGCCGCCAGATGCGGGCAGCGCCTCGAGCTGACGCCGGGCGTCGAGCAGCGCGTTCTCGGCTTCGGGATAGCGCCGTTCGGCGAGGAGGCACGCACCGAGCAGGCTCCTCGTGGCGCCGAGGCTCCAGTCGTCCTCGCGCATCGTGCGCCGGCGCACCGGCACGATCCCGGGAGCGCGTGACCGGATCCGCAGCCCTTCGCGAAGAAGGGTCTCGGCCGCCGCGGGCTGGTTTCTGGCGAGCTGGATCGATGCGAGATTGATGCTGTAGATCGCCACCAGCTGGTGATCGTTTCCGAACGCGCCGCGGGTCATCTGCACGGCTTCCTGCAGGGCCTCCGCGGCTTCGTCGTAGCGCCCCTGCTCACGCAGCGCTCGCGCGAGGTTGTTGAGCGTGGCGGCCATCACCGGGTGGCTGTTCCCGAAAGCCTTGCGCTGGAGCGCCAGCGCCTGCCGGAACCCGGACTCCGCGCCGAGGTAGTCGCCGCGGCCGGCCGCAACCAACCCGAGATCGTGCAGGCTGACCGCCGTGTTGGGGTGATCCGCGCCGCGTGTCTTGATGTTCAGCTCCAGCGATTGCTTGAGCAGCGTCTCCGCGCCATCGAGGTCCCCGTTCAGTCGCAGCACCGAGGCCAGGTCGCTCAGGCTGACGGCGGTCTCACGATGCTCGCTGCCCAGCACCGTGCGCCTGATGTCCAGCGCTTCGCGGTGCAGCGGCTCGGCGCGTCGGTTCAACCCCTGATCCTGATAGACCCGTCCGAGCTCCACCAGCGTGACCGCAACATCTCCGTGGTCACCGAGCAGCTTCCGCCGGAGGGCCAGCGCACGTTCCAGTGTGCGGCCCGCGCCGGCGTAGTCTCCCTTGTCGGCCAGGACCGCGCCGAGGTAGTCGAGCGTTTGTGCGACCTGCGGATTCTCGGGCCCGAACGCCGTCTGTCCGTTCGCGAGCGCCGCTTCGAGCAGCTGCTGCGCCCTGTCGAATTGTCCGAGACGGCGATACGTCCGTCCCATCGCCGTCAGCATCTCGGCCTGCAGCCCCGGCTCGTCGGCCAGATCTTTCTGCACCTGCGCCGCGCCGGCGTCGAGCAGCGCCCGCACGGTCGGCTCGCCCGACGTGGTGCGGATCGCGTACGGATCCGCGCTCGTCAGCAGTCCCATCAGCAGCTCGCTGACCTTGACGGCCTTCGCACGTTCGCGCTGCGCAGCGTCCCGTTCGGCCGACAGCCGGCGCGTATAAACCGTGGTCAGGCCGACGACGAGCACAACGAACGCGACGGTCATCGTCACGCCGGCGACGTGCCGGCGGACGAACCTGGCCGTGCGATAGCCGGGCGTCGCCGGCCGCGCGCTGACCGTCTCGTGGCGCAGAAAGCGGCGCAGGTCCGCGGCGAAGGCGTCGACCGATGCGTAGCGCTCGGTCGGGTTCTTCCTCAGCGCCTTTGCGACGATCGAGTCGAGGTCGCCACGAAGCAGGCGCTGGAGGCGACTCGCGGTGGTCCCGCACAGGGAAGCGTGTTTCGCGAGCGACTCTTCCGGCTCACCCTGCGAGACCACGGCGTCCGACACCCGCGCGGGATCGGACTCGATGATCGCCCGGAGCAGCGTGACCTCGGACTTTACCGCGGGGCCGGCCGGATGCTGGCCCGTGAGCAGTACATAAAGGAGTACGCCGAGCGCATACACATCAGTCGCGGTAGTCACCGGCTCGCCTGACAGCTGTTCGGGTGCGGCGAACTGCGGAGTCAGCGCAGTCCCGCCATTCCGCGCGATCGCGCTCGACTCGGCAGTCGTCGCGCTGCCTGCGCGATCGCGCTCGCGGAGCTTCGCGATTCCGAAGTCGAGCAGCTTCACCTGGCCGCTGCTGCTGACCAGCACGTTCGCAGGTTTGATGTCCCGGTGAACGATCAGGTTCGCATGCGCGTGGGAAACCGCCTCGAGCACGTCGAGGAAGAGCCGGACTCGCGCCTCGACGCCGAGCACGTGGTCATTGCAGTAGCGGTCGATGGCCTGACCGTCGACGTGCTCGAGGACGAGATACGGCTGGCCGGTCGACGAGACACCAGCATCGATGAGATGTGCGATCCGCGGGTGTCTCAGCCGTGCGAGGATCGTGCCCTCGCGAATGAAGCGCTCTTCACCCGCGCGCCCGACCAGGGCGATGTTCAGCAGCTTGACGGCAGCGGCACCCTTGAACCGGCCATCACTCCGTTCAGCGAGCCAGACGCTGCCGGAGCCGCCCTGGCCGATGTGCGAGACCAGCCGGTACGACCCGACCACCTGACCCGCGAGCGACTGCGTCACGGCCGTGCGCGGATCGATCACCGGGTGTTCGAGAAAGCCCGAGTCGTGGACGGTCTGGTGCGCGGAGAGGATCGCGCTCAGCTCGCTGGCGAGCGTCGCGTCCCTGGCCGAGATCGAAGCGAGCCAGGCGGCCCGCCCCTCAGCGGAAACCTCGAGAGCCTGATCAAGGTACGGGCTGAGAACGCGCCACCGTTCAGGGCTTATTCGCGGCATGGGCGTCGGGCGCTGCAGGCGCCTCGCGGCCAATCGCGTGGTGGAGGTAGAGACGGCCCTTTTCCCAGTTGCGTTGAATGGTCCGTTCCGACACGCCGCGCATGGCTGCGATCTCTGCGAAGGAGAAACCGCAGAAGAACTTCAGGTCGATGATCTCCGCGAGGTCCGGCTCGACCTCCGCGAGCTCGTCGAGCGCATCACTGATGAGGATCAACGAGCTCGGGTCGATGACGCTGTCCGCGTGATCGATGCCGAGCGAGGTAATTTCGAACAAGCCGCCGCGCTTTTCCGAGCGCCGCCGCCGGACGTCGTCGATGATCAGCCCCCGCATCACCCGCGCGGCGTACGCCATGAAGCGGGCGTGATCGGCGAAGACCGTCCCTTCCCTGCCGGAGATCGACAGGTAGGCTTCATGCAGGAGCGTCGTCACGCCCAGACCCGCCGGCCCGCGCCGATTCAGTTCCCGGCGGGCGAGGCGATGGAGTTCCTGGTACAACGTCCCGAAAAGCGCGTCCGCGACAACACGTTCATCCCCGGCCGGGCACGGGAGTTCGGAAGTGACGTTCATTTCAGCCTTCCCTTGTCCAAAGCGTGGCGGGTCCATCAGCCACCTGTGCGATATCCCTCTGTCCGGTAGTAATCGAAATCGCCGGGTGAATCACGACACGGCGGGCCGGCGTCCGAACAAAAGGCGAAGAAATGTGCCGGGGAACGATCGCCGAGTATAGCCTCTCCGCGTTGCCAACATTGCCAACATTGCCAACATTGCCAACATTTAGGGGGTAGTTCGCGGCATGGGGACCAATTTCGAGCCGCCCCGACGGCGCGACAGTGCCCGGAGGCCTTCAATCTTGGCAATGTTGGCAATCTTGGCAATGTTGGCAATGGGCAGCGTGCTATCGCAGAGCTTCAGTGCCCCCTCTGACCCGGCCACCGATCTGGTCCGGACCCGCCTTTTCCTCACCACCACGGCACCTGCCATCGATCTGACGGTCCAGGGAGCGTCACTGGCGAACGCCGTGTTCACCCTGCGGGCTGGGCCGGAGAGCGTTCGGGAGGTCATCGACCACGACACGATCCACGTCACCCGCAACCCGGAGCGCGCACCCCTCGATCTCGAGATCGACACCATCCTCGCCGGTGTCGTCCCGAAGGCCACGGTTGGATGGCGGCTCGCCAGTGAGGCCGCCGCGCCGGCGCGACTCGAAGTCTGGAACGTCACGAGGCGTGGCGCGGCGCGCGTGGACGAGTTCAGCACGGACAACGGCGACGCGGCATTCACGACCAGGGGCGAGCTGCTGCGCAGCCCGGAAACGATCGTGCGGGTGCCGAACGTCCCCAGCCGCCTGGTGGTCGCGTTCTTCTACCCGTGGTGGGATCGCACAGGCTGGTCGAATGCCGCGCTCTTCACCGACGCACCGGCGCGCCCGTACGACTCGAATGATCCGGTAGACGTGGCGCGCGTCATGGGTGAGGCGAAAGCAGCAGGGCTCGATGCTCTGGTCGTTTCATGGGCGGGGAAGGACTTCGACGATCGAATCGATCATCGCCGGATGATCACCTGTCTCACCGGCGCGCAAACCGCGGGCACGAAGGTGGCCGCCCTGTTCGAGACGACGGTGGCCAACCCTCAGCACGAGGACGGGCTCGCGGATCCCGAGACCGTGTTCCGCTGGCTCGCCGACATCGTCGATCTCTACGCGCCGCACCCGGCCTACCTCAGGGTCGATGGACGGCCGGTGGTGATGGCGTACGCAGCGCAGCGCATGGCACAAGCGGGGTGGACGGAGGCCTTGGGCAAACTGCGCGCGAGCGGCCGCGACGTGCTGCTGATCGGCGAGGGGATCAACGCCACCCGCCTCGGCGCGCTCGACGGGCTCTTCTACTACGCCTCGAACGAGTATCAGGGCGATCAGATCTTCGACTTCGATCGCACGCAGAGTCTGAGCGTGCGGACCTACCACCTGTTGCCAAACGACACGGGGAGGCGGCGGATCTGGGTGGCGACCGTGAGTCCGGGCTACGACGATCGCCAGTTGAAGGACGGGCGAATCCCCCGGACGTCCGACCGCGACAACGGCCGCTACTACGATCGCCAGTGGCAGGCTGCGATCGACCTGCGCGCAGACTGGGTGGTCGTGACCAGCTGGAACGAGTGGATGGAGAACACGCAGATCGAGTCCAGCGTGCGCTATGGCGATTGGTACGCGACCCGGACGAAGATGTGGGCCGATCGCTTCCGCCGCAGGCAGGGCGGCATCTTCTGAGCTCTCGAGCTCAACCGAGCGTCGATCGACGGTCCAGACCTGACTATCGTTTTTTTGCGCCCTTTGCCGTCCTGGCGGATTTCACTTTGCGCGCAGCCGTTGTCCGCTCACCGGAGGTCGACTGCTTCAGGTCCGCGCGGTGTGCCCGCTCGTACGTCTGGATGTCCTTGAATCGTCCCGACGCGTCACGGACGGCGTAGAGTTTCTTGCCGGTTGTGCTGCGATGTGTCGTTCGCCTGGCCATCGGGTTGTCCTTTCTCGTTCGGCTCTCGTTCGGCGCCGGAGGCGCGATCGGCCACGGCATGTCGTGGTCGCGCGTTCGCGCGTGCCCAAACACGCGCAACCCCACGTTCGGCGACGGCCGCCATCTCCTGCGAGCACGATGCGTGCCTGAGCGATTCAGAACGCGACCCGGAGCCCAACGGTTGGATAGCCGAAGCTGCTCTCGGGGTCGCGGACGTCCCGGAGCTCGACCCGAAGACCCGCATAGCCTGAGAGATGTCTGGACGCGCGGACCTCCATCTCCATGAGCCCGAACCAGCCAATCGACCGGATGGTGGTGCTGCCTGCATGTTGCGAGGCGTTGATCGTCGTGTCGTGAGCCGAGCGATCGAAGTAGAGTCCCGGGCCCGCCCCGCCGATGAGCGAGACCCGTCCGATTACCGTCCGTCCGAGGATGCCGCCACCCAGCCCGTAGCTCGAGATCCGCCGCCCCTCCTGTCCTTCCATCGCGGGGATCCGAACGCCTTCGGGCCCGGCCTGCGCGGGTGAATCGAACACCCTGGTCGTGGCCTTTTGCGTCAATCGGAGATCCAGTCCAAAACCGGCGCGCGGGGACAGCCATCGCCTCCAGGCGACCTGCACTCCGGGCTTCGCGTCACGAACCGACGACAGCAAGGCCCACTGCGCACCGGCATCGATCGACTGATCGAGACCGCCCCGCGCTGACGGCTGTGCGGCAACCGGGGCGGGGGTCATGGTCGCAAGGAGCAGGAACGGCGAAAGGCGACACAGCATGGCGACTCTCCTTGCCGCGTAATGCGTCGCCGGCGGCAAGAACGGATCATTGTCTTCCGAACCTACTTTCCGGCTGGTGCCGAAGGCACGAGGTTCGGCGCTGCGGCGCCCTTTGCCTCGCTCAATCGCCGCGCCAGGTAGTTGTTCACCTGGGCGTCGTTCCGGATCGTCGTGAGATAGGCCATCCGCGTCAGCTGTTCCTTGCGGCCGCGGAGTGTCTCGGTAATCCGCTCACGCATGCCCGGCGTCGAGAGATCGCGCTGCCCGGCCGGCTCGTGTGCGACGACCAGCACCAGCGTGTAGGCGCCGCCGGCTGTGGCCACGTTCACGCTTCCCGGGGTCTTGTTGAGCACGGCGTCCCGCAACTGCGGCGGCGCCTGCTTCAGCCGCGACACCGGCAGGAAGCCCATGTCCCCTCCCCTGGGGGCCGACTCGGGATCCTCCGAGTAACCCATGGCCAGATCCCGGAAGGAAGCGCCCGCCTTGAGGCGCTCCATCAGCATCCGTACCTTTGCCACCGCGGCCTGCGGCGTCGTCGCGTCGTCCCCGGTCCCGTTGCCTATCTGTGCCTCCCGCACCGGGGTGATCACGATCTGCGCGATGTGGTACGACTCCTCCGCGATGTTGAACTGCGCGCGATTCGCGTTGAAGAAGTCGGTAATCTCCTTCTCGCTGACCGCGACCTTCGAGGCGATCTCCTGATCGATGAGCTTCTGCGTCAGCAGCTCGCGACGGAGGCCTTCCTTCATGTCAGCCGCCGTCAGGTTCCGCTTCGCCAGCTCCTGCTGATACGTCGCGTCCGGGACGTTCTTTTTCGCGTTCTCGTAGGCGGCGTCGAGCTCGTTCTGCGGGACCTCGAGCTTCAGGGCGGCGGCCTTCGCCATCAGAATGTCCTGGACGATCAGGTCGTTGAGAAGGGCCAGCTTCCCGGCAAGCGTCTCTTCTTCGGAGAGCGCCTGCGATCCCTCGCGGCTGCGCCGGTATGCCTTCTCGACCTCGTCGCGCGTGATCTGCCGGCCGTCGACGACGGCCCAGGTATCGGCGGAGACGGCTGCGGCGGGAGCCGATGCCGGCGGTTTCGATTGACAGGCAGTCATGCACGCGGCGGCCAGCGCACAGACAAAGCCGAGCGTCCGCCCATTCACCGCAGGGGAGACAGGACTGAGAGAAAGCATAGGCAGCCAGCGTACTGCCGGATCCGGCCCCGAACAATAGGCAGTTGCCGAGTGATGAGCCGATTGCGCCCGATTCCGCGCCCTATACACCGGAAGGAGCGTCACATGCGGGTCGCAATTCTCTGTACGGCGGTGTTCCTCGCAACGGCAGGAGCACCGGCGGCACAACCAGGTGAGTCACGGACGTCGATCACGGCGATTACAGGCGTCGCCAAGACGTATGACGACGAGGGCAGTTTGGGAAGGGGGTGGTTAGTGGGGGGCTCCGTCGACCGGGTGTTGTTCGGCACGACCCGGCTGGAAGGATCGCTGGAGCTCGTGACCCACAGCCGCGACACCGGACATTTCGCGGCCGAGGGGGATACGACCATCGTGGGACTATCTCTCGTGCATCGCTTCGGACGGCAAACCGTGCAGCCGTACGTTCTCGGCGGCGTGACGATCGGCCATCACTCCGGCAAGAGCAGCTTCGACGACCTGAGATTCACGGCTTCCAGCACGGATCTCGGCCTGCGTTTTGGGGCCGGTGTGGCCGTGGTGGTGAACACACGATTCGAGGTGAGCCCCGAGTTCCGGATGAACGGGTTCTTCATCGACAACGACTCCAACCCGTGGATGGTGCCGTCGTTCGGGGTGCGGGTGGGTTATCGGTTCTGACGGTGGTCAAGGCGGAAGGCAACAGGCAGAAGGCAGAACCGTCACGTCTGCGCGAGGTACTCGTGGACGAACTTCACGGCCATCGATCCCTCGCCCACGGCTGACGCGACACGGTTCATCGCGCCGGCGCGGATGTCGCCCGCCGCGAAGATGCCGGGAACGCTCGTCTCGAGCAACATCGGCGGGCGCCGCTCCTTCCACGTCCGCGAGTACCTGGCGTCGGCGGAGAGCTCACGGCCGGTGAGCACGAACCCCTTGTCGTCACGGAGGACGTCGTCGGGAAGCCAGCCGCTTCGCGGCCTCGTCCCGATGAAGATGAACACCGCGTCGGCGTCCTCCTCGACGGTCGAGCCACCCTCGGCTTTGAGCGTGACGCGTTCCACTCGATCGGTCCCGTCCACGCGCTCGAGCTCTGTTCTCGCCCGGAGCCTGATGTTCGGCGTCTTCTCGATCTGTTCGATCAGGTACTGCGACATCGTGTGCCGGAGAGACTCACGCCGGATCACGATCTGCACTTCGTTTGCGTAGCGCGAGAGATACATCGCGGCCTGACCCGCGGAGTTCCCGCCCCCGATGACGAGCACGCGCTGGTTGCTGCACACCGGCGCCTCGGTCGTCGCCGATCCGTAATAGACACCGGCGCCCGTGTGTTCCGCGACGCCTGGCGACGGATGTTCGCGATATTCCATTCCGGTCGCCGCCAGCAGGGTGCGCGTCACGATTTCCCGGCCGTCGCTCAGGGTCAGGCGCTTGTACCCGGCATCGATCGAGACGCCGGTCAGTTCCAGCGGGATGACCATCTCCGCGCCGAGCCGCTGGGCCTGCGCCACCGCACGGCGCGTGAGCTCGCTGCCGCTGACGCCCGCCGGGAAGCCGAGGTAGTTCTCGATCCTCGAGCTGGTGCCGGCTTGTCCTCCCGGGGAAATCCTGTCGAGCAGGAGCGTTTTCAGACCCTCCGAGGCGCCGTACACCGCCGCACCGAGACCGGAAGGACCGGCTCCGGCAATCACGAGGTCGTAGAGGTTCTGCGCCGCCGCCAGCGAGCGCCCCAGGCGCTCGGCGACCTCCCGGGGCTCGGGGTTGCGGAGCGTTGTCCCATCCTCGAAGAACAGGGCCGGGAGCTCGGTCATGCCGATCCCGGCGGCGTCGAGAAGGCCCTTCGTCTCGGGGTTCCGTGCGACGTCGAGCCAGCGATACGGAATGAGGTTGCCGGCGAGATAGTTCTTGATGACGTGGGATCGCGGCGACCATTGGTGTCCGACCACCCGCAATCCTTTCGTCTCGGGAAGGTACTGGGCCTGCCAGTCTTCGAGCAGGTCGTCCACCACGGGGAAGAGGCACTCTTCGGGCGGATCCCATGGTTTCGACAGGTAGTGATCGAGGTGCGCGACGTTGATTGCCTTGATCGCCGCGTCGATGTCCGAGTACGCGGTGAGCAGCACGCGCCGCGCGGTCGGATAGGTCTCGCGCGACCGTGCGAGCACGTCGGTGCCCTGGAGTCCGGGCATCCGCTGATCGCTGATCACCATCGCGAGCTCGTCCCCGCGTGACTTGAGCTCGCGAACCGTCGACAGCGCTTCTTCCCCGGATGAGGCGCTGATGACCGTGTAGGACTCGCGGTATCGCGAGCGGAGATCGCGGCGCACCGCCGCGAGCACCTGGGGATCGTCGTCCACAACGATGAGAGCGGGCTTGGTCACGGTTCTGGAACGGTCCCGGGAGCGTCGGCGATCGGAAGAACGACCTTGAATTCGGTACGTCCCGGCGCGCTGTCCACCTCGATCGCCGCGTCGTTGTGGCTGATCAGCCGGCGCACGATGTCGAGGCCGAGCCCGGTGCCCTTGCCGACCGGCTTGGTGGTGAAAAACGGATCGAAGATCTGCTGACGGATGTGATCCGGGATTCCCGGGCCATTGTCGACCACTCGCACGACGACATGGTGCCGTTCGCAGGTGGCGGTCACGTCGACGCGGCCCGAGTCGGCCACGGCGTCGAGGGCGTTGTCGATCAGGTTCGACCAGATTTGATTGAGCTCGCCCGCGAACCCCCGAGCGCGTGGCAGGTCGGGCGGCAGATTGACGGTCACGGCCGCCGACCTGGACCGCGCCTTCGCCGCGAGCACTGCGACCGTGTTGCCAAGGCTCACCTTCAGGTCGACGGGTTCGGGCACCGAGGCCTGATCCATGTGGGTATGACCCTTCACCGCGGTGATCAGGCCCGTGATTCGTGTTGCCGCCTCGAGGATCTCCGACGACAGCGATCGCAGCGAGCAGGAGGCGGCCGTCCAGCGCAGGGCGGCGGCCAGCGCCGGCCCGCTGACGGCGCCGGCGAATCGGTCGAGCGCTTCAATGGTCAGCGAGGTTTCGGCCAGCGGCCCGGCAATGGCGGTGTCGACGTCGTGATCGGCGAGCCAGTCGGCGATGACGTCTTCGCGTTCGGCGTGCTGGATCGGCGACAACACACCGGGCGCGCGTGCCCCGAGGCACGATCCGCGAAGCGACTCGAGGGCGGCCAGCTGAGCGTCGGTCAGCTTCGACGTGCCGAGCGCGCGAACTGCGGCTTCGGTGTCTTCCACGCGGTTTTCGAGGAGGGCTGCGCTTCGTTCAATCGCCGACGCGGGATTGTTCAACTCGTGGGCGAGTCCCGCAGACAGCTTGCCGAGCGAGATCATCTTTTCGTCGTGCAGCCCGCTCGATGTGAAAAGGCGCGCGCGATCGAGCATGACGTGAACGAGCAGCGTCGTCGTCTCGGGGCACGCGCGCGTCAGGTCCTGCAACTCGTCTCGTGGCACCGCGAGGATCTCGGTGGGCTCCTGTGCAATCGCATCCGCGGGCGGGGTGACCAGCCGCGAGTAGGGCAGCATCCCGGTGACGTCCCCCGCGCGCGACTCCGTGAGCTTGTGCCGGCCCGCGCCGCGATCGATATAGATCGCTATCTGGCCGGACAGCACCACGAAAAGGCCCGCGACCTGCGTGCCTTTTCTGGTCAGTACCTCGCCTTCGCTGAGCTGACGAAGGGATCCGTGCGAAGCCAGCCACTCGAGCTCTTCGCGTGGCGCGGTGCCCAGAGTCTTGTGCGCCGCGAGCCGATCGACGAGATCGGCGGGATTCACCTGCACGCTTCCTGGCACTCGGGCATGGGATTCCTCGAATGGTACAACAGCGGTTGCGGTCGGCCGGGTCTGACCGCCTTCGCCAGGCTCGGCGGTCCGCCATAGCTTTAGCGACGGCGGAAGACCCGGCCCTACAAACAGCCCGTGACACTGGAGTAGGCTCTGTTGCTATGACTGCCGACGATTTCCGCGAGATCGCGCTCAGCATGCAGGACGCCGAGGAGCGATCGCATATGGGTCATCCCGATTTCCGCGCGAACGGCCGGATTTTCTCCACACTCGGACCCGGGGAAGAGTGGGGCATGGTCAAGCTGACGCCAGGCGAGCAGCACGAGTTCCTGCGGCAGCACCCCCGGATGTTCGCGCCATCGAGCGGCGCCTGGGGGAGGCAGGGATGTACTACGGTCCACCTCGAGGCTGCCGACAGGGCGACCGTCCGCGGCGCGATGCTCCTGGCCTGGCAGCACGTCATCGAACAACCGCCGGCGCGCGCGCGCTCGTCCAGGCGCAGAACGAAGTAGAGAAGTAGAACGGTCGCGCAAGGATCGCGGCCGGAGGCCGCGGAACCGGCGAGACGGAGGCGGGGCTTGGGGGCCCCGCCGAGTTGAGCCGTGGGGGAGACCGAGGGGGGCGACCCCCTCGGAGGAGAACGAGTAAACGGATATGCCCACGCCAACCAGCCGTGTCCTGGTCAAGCTTCGTCCGGATGGGGCGCTGCGCGCCGCCGAAATTCGCTCCAATCTCCGTCCGCTTTACGATTCGAAGCCCGGCGCGGACCTCCGCGCGGCGGCAACGCCGCAATGGTTCGTCGCCGATCTGCCGGAAGCGGCGGCGACCCCGTGGGATCTGGCGCACACGCAGATCGCGTCCCGGCTCGGCGTGGCGGAGTCCGAGGTGATGTTCGCCGAGCCCGATCTCGTGCACGACATCTATCGCGACACCAACCAGACGCCCGCCGGCCGTCCTTTTGCCGTCGGCGAGTCGTGCGGGCCGATTCCCCAGGACGCATCCCATCGAAAGGTGACCGGGCCGGACACGTTTGCCTGGCATCTCGGCGCCAGTCACTCACAGTTGGCTGCGGCACGCGCCGCTGTTGCCTTCACGGAGCCGCGCACGCGTGTCGCCCACATCGACACCGGCTACTATCGTGCCCACGACACGGTGCCCGCCAGGGTACGGCGCGACCTGGAATGCAATTTCGTCGAACGGGACACGGATCCCCGCAGCGCGGAGGATCCCGACAATCGCGTGCTGCTGCTCGACAACTCGGGACACGGCACCGGAACCCTGAGCATCCTGGCCGGCGGGCGTTCATCGGCCCACGGCAACGCTGTTCTCGGCGGCGCTCCCGACGCCGAGGTCGTCCCGATTCGCGTTGCCGACAGTGTCGTGCTGCTACGCACCTCCGCGCTCGCCCGCGCGTTCCGATACGCCGTTGAACAGCGCTGCGACGTCGTCACCCTCAGCATGGGCGGCGTGCCGTCGCGGGCGTGGAGCGAGGCCGTTGACGAGGCGTACGAATCGGGACTGTGCATCTGCGCCGCCGCGGGGAATCACGTCGGCATCCTGCCGCCGCGAACGCTGGTCTACCCGGCGCGGTTTCAGCGGGTCATCGCCGTATGCGGCGTGATGGCCGACGGCTCGCCGTATGCCGATCTGGAGGGCGCCTCGACGCTCGAAGGGAGCTTCGGCCCGCAGTCGGCGATGCAAGCGGCGATTGCGGCCTACACACCGAACATCCCCTGGGCTCGCTTCGGTTGCGCGTCCGCGGTCCGGTTGAACGGAGAGGGGACATCAGCGGCAACGCCGCAGGTGGCGGCCGCGGTGGCGCTCTGGTTCGAGAAATACAAGAACGAGCTGCCCAGGGACTGGCGCCGCATCGAGGCTGTCCGGAACGCGCTCTTTACCACTGCGAAGCAGAAGTCTGATCGCGAGCACTTCGGCAACGGCATCCTCCAGGCCAATGCCGCGCTCCGGGTCAGGCCCGTGCTCGGGCTGCCGAAGACGCCGCCGGCCGACGATTCATTTGCTTTCCTCCGGGTCATCACCGGCATCGGCCTGTCCGGCGCGACGTCACGCGAGCAGATGTTCAATCTCGAGCTCGCCCAGCGCTGGCTGATGAATCCGGAGCTGCAGGACATCGTTCCGGATCCCGGTGCGCCGCCGCGAATGACCGCGGCCACCGAGCGGCGCTTGATGGAAGCCGTGATCGAGGACGAAGGCGCCTCCACGGCCCTTCGCAGGCACGTCGCCGCGCGTTACCCGGTAGTGGCCGGACAGTCCGCACCGAGAACGCGGCGCAGCAAGGACGTGGTGCCCGACAACGCGGCCGTCTGCACCGAGCAGCCCGCCCTTTCGAATCCGCCGTACCGCCGGATTCGCGTCTACACGATCGACCCCAGCCTGTCTTCACGGCTCGAGACCGCCGGGGTGAATGAGGTCGCGCTCAAGATTCGCTGGGAACCGCTGAAAGCGGGACCCACCGGCGAATACATCGCGGTCGAAGACACCGACGCCGCCGGGCGTACTTACGCACCGGTGGATCTCGACGATCCGCGGCTGCTCGCGCAGGATGGCTGGGCTCCGTCCGAAGGCGCGCCGCAGTTTCACCAGCAGATGGTCTACGCCGTGGCGATGCGCACCATCGAGTACTTCGAGCGATCGCTCGGCCGTCCAGTGCTGTGGAGGCCCCGCCCCAACCCAAACAATTCCAACGACGACAGCGGCTTCGTCCGCCAGCTGCGGATTCGTCCCCATGCACTGCGCCAGGCCAACGCGTTCTACAGCCCTGACGACGTCAGCCTGCTCTTCGGCTACTTCGAGGCCGGCGCCGAGATGCCCGGCGAGCACGTGCCGGGCAGCCGTGTCTACACCTGCCTCTCGCACGACATCGTCGCGCACGAAACCACTCACGCCGTGCTCGACGGCATGCACCGGCGCTTCAACGAACCGAGCAATCCGGACGTGCTGGCGCTGCACGAAGCCTTCGCCGACATCGTCGCCCTGATGCAGCACTTCACGATCCCGGAAATCCTCGAGCAGGAGATCAGCCGGACGCGCGGCAACATCGAGTCGCAGTCGATGCTGGGCAGCCTGGCCGTGCAGTTCGGCCAGACGAGCGGCGGGCGCGGCGCGCTGCGCGATGCGATCGGCCGTGTAGTCGACGGCAAGTGGCAGCGGCTCACCCCCGATCCCGCGGAGATTCAGAAGCGCCTGACGCCGCACGGCCGTGGCGCGATCCTGGTCGCGGCGGTTTTTGACGCCTTCATCGCCATCTACAACTCGCGGATCGCGGATCTGTTGCGGCTCTCTACCGGTGGAACCGGCGTGCTGCCGGGCGGCGCCATCCATCCAGACCTGGTCCGGCGGCTCGCGGCCGAAGCCGCGAAATCGGCGCGTCACGTGCTCGACATGTGTATCCGCGCGCTCGACTACCTGCCGGCGGTGGACGTGACGTTCTTCGAGTACCTCCGTGGCATCATCACGGCCGACTTCGATATCGTCGCCGACGATGCGTACAGCTACCGGGTCGCATTCGTGGAGGCATTCCGTCGCAGAGGAATCTATCCGCTCAATCTCGAGAATCCCACGGAGGACACCCCGCGGACGCTTTCCGTCGACACCCTGAGGTGGCAGGGGCTCGACATCAACCGGATGCCGCCCCGACAGCGAAGGGCGATCTGGCACCAGTACGAAGCGATCGTCGAACGGCTGAAGGCCTACGCAAACGAGTGCTTCTATCTCCAGGACCGGCAGGAGCTCTTCGATGTGACGCGGAACTCGCGCCGCATCCTGCATCGCCAGCTCCAGGCGGCGTTCAAGGCGGTTCCCGCATTCGCTCGAGAGCTCGGGCTTGATCCCCGACTCGGCTTCGAAGTGCACGAGCTGCGCCGGGCGATGCGGGTCACGCTGGATTACAAATACATCCCGCAGCTGGTCGTCGTCCTGACGCAGTCGAAAGTGGTCAGGGACGAAGGGACGCCCGTGCATACGTTCCGTGGCGGTTCGACGCTGGTGATCGATCTGCTGGTGCCGGCGGTGAAGTACCGAATCGTGAAAAACATCGCGAGCCGGGATCGCGCGGCCCGGACCGCCGAGTTCGTCCGGAACGCCGCCGCGGATCCACTGCGCGCTCTGCTGATGGCGCCCGGCCGACGCGAGCCCTTCGCGGCCTTGCACGCCTTTGCGGAAGACGGGACTCGATAGGGACCCCGGACCCGCGACCCAGGACCGAGGACCCCGGACTACGGGGCCCTGGACTAGTGATTAGGGATTAGTGACGATTGGGTTACGATCACACTCCCTTCCATGCGAGCCGTGACCCGCCGCGTCGCACCGCTCGTCGTCGCCCTGCTGGGGTCCTGGGTGTCGCTCGCTCGGGCGGCGCCGCAACAGCAATCGCAGCAGCAACCACAGGAGCAGTCGCAGCGGATCCGGGTGACCGTCGAGGTCGTCCCGGTTGACGTTCAGGTCCTCGATCGCACCGGACAGCCCGTACCGGGCCTGGGTCCGGACAAGTTCACGGTAACGATCAACGGGAAGCGGCGGCGAGTCATCTCCGCAGAACAGATCCGCTCCGATGCCAACGACGAGGGCGCTGGCCCGGCCAGCGGCAGTCCGGCATCGACCACCCCGAAACGCGTGATCATGCTGGCGGTAGACTGCATCAGCTTCGACGCAACGGCCTCGCGCGAGGTGATTCAGAGCGTCGCGGTGTTCGTCAAAGGACTGCAGCCCGATGACTACGTGGGGCTCTCGGCCTACCCGAACGGCGCGGAGATCGCGCCAACGGTCGACCACGCCACCGTCCTGCGGGCGCTGGGCAACATCGTCGGCCAGCGCGATGGTCCGGGACTCGGTCAGTTCAACCTGCGGCCGAGCGAAATCGTCGACGCCTCGCGGGACATCCCCTTGGGCGGTGGAGACACGCTGGATGCCGTAGTGGCGCGGGAGTGCGGCTTCGAGGGAGGAGGCCCCAACTGCCGCACGATGCTCATTAACGAAATCACCAGCGCGGCGCTCTATTACGAGGGACAGTCCACGGCGAGTTTGGGGATGCTCCGCAATCTGGTCACGCGGATGCAGGCCTATCCGGGGCGCAAGACGGTGATCCTCGTCAGCGGAGGGATCATCGCCAGCGACACGCCAGGAGGTCGCCCGGATCTCGGCTCACTGGGTATGCAGGTCGGGAGAGAGGCGGCCAGGGCGAACACCGCGATCTATGCGATGTTCCTCGACACCAGCCTCTACGACCAGTTCGGAGCAGAGACGAGGCGCGGTGAGAGGACCGCCGGAAACAAGGGCCGGGACAGGGCGATTCTTGCGCGGTGGCTCGAACAGTTCACCGGGTCCGCCGGTGGTGCGCTCTTCACCGTGTCCGTTGGAAATGCCTCGCCGGCGCTGGCGCGCATTCAAACCGAGCTGTCGTCGTACTACCTGCTCGGCGTCGAGCCTGCGGATGAGGATCGCGACGGTCGCACTCACGAAGTCGCGGTGAAGACGACGCAGTCCAGCGTCACGGTGCGGGGCCGCCGGTGGGTCATGATTCCCGTGCGCGGGGCGGCTGCCCCTGCGGCGGTTGCCGCCACCCCTTCAGCCCCGGTCCCGGCCCCGACGACGACGGTGCGCCGCGCTGTTCCCCCCGACGTCGTGGCGCTGGCGGACCTCTTCGACCGAGGGAACGCGCAGGCGTTCGAGAAAGGCCTCACGGAGTCGAAGGATCTCGCGAATGTCATCCGCAGCCTCCGTCAATCCGACAGTCCGTGGCCGGAGAATCGCCGGCGCTCGGCGGTCTTCGCGCTCGAACTCGGGCTGGCCGGGCTTCGCAGCGACAACCGCGACGCGCGCGACGAGGGCGGACGGCTGCTCGCCGAGTATCACGTCCGGGTTCGCGAGCCGGCGGGCGCCGATGCGTTCGAGTGCGCGTGGCTCGTCACCGAGACGACGGCGCTCGAGGGCCTCTTCATCCCGGAGTACGCGCTGCAGTTCGTTCCGCGCGCGCTGCAGCGCTGTCCGTCGAATGCGAGGCTCAATCTCGGGTACGCGCTCGTGTCGGAACAGCAGTGGATTCAGGGTCGGATCACCGCGGCCCAGGAACCCGAGATCTTGAACCGGTACGAGCAGGCGATGAAGTTTCCCGAGACCGAGCCGGAGGCGCGCGTGCGCGCCGCGCGGTTCCTTTACGGGCTCGGCCAGTTCGATCGCGGGCTGGCCATGCTCGACGGCATCAAGGCCCCGCCGTCGGATCTCGAGCTTCGATATTTCGCAACCCTGATCCGGGGTCAGCTGCTTCGCGCGAGCGGCCGCCTCGACGAGGCCGCGGCCGCATACCGCGCCGCGCTGGCGGCCTGGCCAGGCGCGCAGTCCGCGCAAGTGGCGCTGATGACGCTCTCGGTGATCCGTGGCGGCCGGGAAGACGCGGGCGCGCTCGCTGAAACCATCCAGATGGCGCCGGTCGATCAGTACGATCCGTGGTGGACGTATTGGCTGGGTGACTATCGTGCCTATCCCGCGGTGCTCGAGAAGCTGCGCGAGCTCGGACGATGAAGACAGTTCGAGCGGGCGTGGCGATCCTGGCGGCGTCGGCACTGATGGCGACGTCTCTCCTCGGCCAGACCGCGCAGCAACAGTCGCCAGTGTTTCGCGCCAGTGCCGACGTGGTGACCGTCGACGCGGCCGTGCAACGCGATCGTCGTCCAGTCACCGGTCTGAAGCCCGCTGACTTCGAGCTGCTCGATAACGGCGTGCCCCAGGAGATCTCCGACGTCGCTTACGAGCGGCTGCCGATCGACGTAACCCTGGTGCTCGACGTGAGCGCAAGCGTGAGCGGATCGGTGCTGGAGGAACTGGGGCGGGCACTGCGGCAGGTGCGCGCCGACCTGCTTCCCTCCGATCGCCTGCGCCTGCTGATCTTCAACATGAGCGTGCGGCGGCTGGTCGACTTCAGCCAGCCCGCCGCGAACATCGACGAGGCGCTGGCGTCCGTGCGCGGCGGCGGGAGCAGCGCGGTGTTCGACAGTCTCGCGGTCGCGCTGTCGACGTTCGACGCTCCCGGACGGCGCCGCCTGGTTGTGCTCTTCACCGACGGGCAGGACAGCAGCAGCATCAGTGATGCGGAGACGCTGCTCGAAGTCGCGCGGCGCACTACGCCCACCGTCGCGATCATCCTGGGGACGCCGAACGCGGAGCGGCCGGCATCGCTCCTCCGGACCTCCTCGACGGTGTCCACGCTGTCGGTGGGCGCGCTGTCCGATCGACTCGCGCTCGAGACCGGCGGGATGGTGGCGCCGCTGAAGCCGGGGGAGAACCTGACCTCGAAATTCCGTCGAATGCTCCAGGAGTTTCGTTCGAGCTACGTGCTCTACTTCACGCCACGCGGCGTCGAACGCTCCGGGGCGCATACGCTCGAGGTCCGCGTGAAGCGGCCCGGTGTCGACGTCCGCGCGCGGCGGGGTTACGTCTGGAAGTGACCCGGTGTCCGCGGCCCTCCCGCCGCAGCCCAATCCTTCGGGTAGACTGGCGGAAACCAGAGAACCCTGAGTGCTCCTGACACTGAAACTCACCGCAGGCATGAAGCCGGGCGAAGTCGGCCGCCAGGTGTTCACCGAGGACGGTGGCACCATCGGCAGGGCCGCCACCAACTCCTGGGTGCTCATGCACAACAAGGTGTCCGGCCGTCACGCCACGATCAGCTTCCGGAACGGCGTCTATTACATTCAGGACACGAGCCGGAACGGTGTGTCGATCAACTCGCCCGACAATCGCCTGGTCCGCGACCGGCCGTACGCGCTCAAATCGGGCGACGTCATCTTCATCGAGCCGTACGAAATCGATGTGTCGATTGACGCCGGCGCGGAGCGCCCACGGTACCAGCCGCTCGATGATCCCTTCGGTCAGGACGATCCGTTCGCGCCGGTGCGTGGTCCCCAGGCCGAGCGTCTGAGCCCGGTCCCGCCGCCGGCTGCGGGCGACGAAGTCGATCCGCTCAAGTTTTTCGAGGCGGTCAGCCCGACTGCCCCGCGCAGACCGGCGGAGCCACCGCCGTCGCCGGTGGATGACTGGCTTGGCGAACACTATCGTCCGCCAGTGGCGATCCCTGATCCCCTGCTCCCGCCGGCGGAGCCGACCCCCGTTCCAGTCAAAGAGGAGTCGGTGATTCCGGCGGACTACAACCCGCTGGCCCCGGACTCGGGGATCGGGCCGATCCCGCGGGATTTGATCCCGCCGGCCGTCGAACCGCGCCGCCGTCCGAAGCCCCCGACACGCGGCGGCACGACGCCCCCACGGCCTGTCATTCCTCCGAAACGGCCGGCGCCGCAGGACCTCGATTTGCCCTCTGCGGTCACCCCGGCTCCGGTCGAGTCGCCGCAGGACACGGCGCCGCCGGTCGCGGCACCCCCCGTGGTTCAACCGCAAGTGGTTGTGCCGCCGGTCAACCCTGCGCCGATCGCTGCGCCGTTTGCCGACGTGCCCGTCGCGCCCGCGCCCGTGCCTCCGCCGGTGGCACCATCACCGGTTCCGGTCGCTGGCGCGGCGCAGGACCTCGCCGACGTCCTCGCCGGTGCCGGCCTGCACGGAGCGCCGGTGACGCCAGAGCTGGCGCGCAATCTCGGGCAGATCCTGCGGGTGGTGGTTTCCGGCCTGATCGACGTTCTGCACTCACGTCAGCGGATCAAGGAAGAGTTCCGCATGCGGCAGACGATCTTCCGGCCCGCCGACAACAATCCCTTGAAATTCTCCGCAAACGTCGAGGATGCCCTTCACAACCTGCTCGTGAAGCGAAACCCCGCGTACCTGGGCGCAGTGGACGCCTTTGCTGACGCGTTCGACGACCTGCGGGATCACCAGCTCGCGATGCTGGCCGGGATGCGGGTGGCATTCGAGTCGATGCTCGCGGAGTCGGATCCGGACCGGATGCAGGAGGAGTTCGATCGCCAGAGCGCCAAGGGCCTGATCCCGGCGAGGCTGCGCTACTGGGATCTCTACCGTGAGAAGCGGCAGGAAATGAAAAAGGATCCGGAAGCGACCTTTGCCCGTCTCTTTGGTGAAGAGTTCGCGCGTGCCTACGAGGAGCAGTTCCGGGAGCTCAGGGCCCAGCGTCGGGCCCGTGGCGGAAACGAGCCGAAGGACCCGCGTCCGCCTCAGACCTGATTACCGGCCGTCGGGTGAGGATTTCGGCCGGGGGTCCTCATTCGTTGTAGATTGTGTCGCACACGTCCATGTCTGCCCACAACCGCGTCGTCTGGTCCGAAGGGCTGTTCCTTCAGCCCCAGCATTTTCAGCAGCAGGATCGCTACTTCGAGCGCTACGTCGAAGGCCGCTGCCAGCCGCTGATTCCTTACAGCTGGGGGTTCACGGAAGTCGAATTCGAGCGGGATTTTCTCAAGATCGGCAAAGTCGGCCTGCGCCGGCTTGCGGGCGTGTTCCCTGACGGCACCCCCTTCCGCATGCCGGAGGACGACGCGCTGCCGTTGCCGATCGACATCGGTCCGGACGTCAGGGATCAACGGCTGCACCTCGCGGTGCCGTTGCGGCGGCCCGGCGAGCTCGAGGTGAGCCGCGCACCCGGCAGCGAGGATCTTTTCCGTCTCGAGATCCGGGAGTTCAACGCGCCGAACGCCGCAGGGAATGGCGGGGATCCGGCGCTGCTCGAAGTGGCCGCGCTGCGCACGCGTCTGCTGCTGGAGAGCGCCTCCAGCGAAGCCTACGCCTGCGTGCCGCTCGCGCACGTCGTCGAGTGCCGCGCCGATCAGCAGGTCGTGCTCGACGACAATTTCATTCCGACGGTGCTGCAGGTGCGCGCCGCCACCCGGCTGGGGACGCTCGCGACGGAGCTGCTCGGGCTCTTCCACCAGCGCGGCGAAGCGCTAGGCGGACGCGTGGCCGCGACCGGCCGCGGCGCGGCCTCGGAGATCGCCGATTTCCTGATGCTGCAGGTGATCAACCGGTACCAGCCGGTGCTCGCACACTTCGTCGATACCGGCGTCGTCCACCCCGAGGCGTTCTATCAGTTCTGCGTCGCGGCGGCGGGAGAACTTGCTACCTTCACCACAACGTCTAAACGAACACCGAAGTTCCCCGGCTACCGGCACGATCGCCTCAAGGAGTCGTTCGAACCCGTGATCGTCTCGCTGCGCGAATCGATGAGCAAGGTCATGACGCAGACGGCGATCTCGATTCCGCTCGAGAAGCGGAGGTTCGGGATCAACGTGGCGATCGTTCCCGACAAGTCGCTGTTCAGCGCCGCCGTATTCGTGCTCGCGGCCCGGGCCGACGGGCCCGCCGAGAACGTCCGGCAGCGGTTCCCGGCGCAGGTCAAGGTGGCACCCGCCGAGAGAATCGCCGATCTCGTGCGGCAGGGCCTGCCTGGTGTACCGGTGGTTCCGATCCCCGTGGCACCAAGACAGATTCCGTTTCACGCGGGCTACGCCTACTTCGAGCTCGATCAGACGCACGACCTCTGGGATCAGCTGAAAGACTCGGGCGGCGTGGCTATCTACGTCTCGGGAGAGTTCCCGGGACTCGCGATGGAACTCTGGGCGATTCGCGGTTGAGATAAGGCTCCCTCATGGCGGTCGACGATCCCTTCGTTCCGGCGGACCCGACGCAGCGCCCGCGCCCGGGCGCGGGCCGGCGCGGCACGCACGAGTCCACGATCAGTCCACGGCCGTCCGTCACGCGCCCGTACGAAGGGGATCCGCTTCCGCCTTCCGCGCGCGCCTTCCTTGGTCTGGGACTCAATCCACTCGTGCAGGCGGCGAGTCCGATCCTCCTGCTCATCGGCGGGCTGCGAAGCTCGACCTCCTCGACGGATGTGTCCGGTCTCCGGCGTCACGCGCTCGACGAGATCAGGCGGTTCGAGGAGAACGCGCAGCGCGCCGGCGTCCGCAACGAGATCGTGCTGGCCGCGAGATACGCGCTGTGCGCAGGGCTCGATGAATCCGTCCTGTCCACGCCCTGGGGCGCGCAGAGCGAATGGGCGCAGCATCCATTGCTGGTGGCGCTGCACCGCGAGGCGTGGGGCGGCGAGAAATTCTTCGAGATGCTCGATCGGATCTCCGTGGATCCGGCGCGGCATATCGACCTGATGGAGCTGCAGTATCTGATCCTGGCGCTCGGTTTCACCGGCAAGTATCAGATGCTCGAACGCGGCCACGAGCAGCTCGCGGATCTGCAGCAGGCCCTGTATCGGAAGATCCGCGCCGAGCGCGGGCACGCACCGTCGGAGCTGGCGCTGCAGTGGCGTGGTCTCGAGGATCAGCGCAACCGGCTGATTCGCTACGTTCCGTGGTGGGTCGTCGCTGTGACGGCATTGACGATCCTCGCCGTGACCTTCGGCATGTTCTACACGTGGCTTGCGCAGCTCGCGGATCCCATTCACGCGAAGCTCGCCCAAGTCGGGATCGGGGAACCGCAGATCCCGCCGTCGCCACCGCCTCCGGGGCCAACGCTCAAGCAGCTGCTCAAGCCCGACGAGGATGCGGGCGCGTTGACCGTCACCGAGAGCGGCAGGCGCAGCGTCGTCACGATGCGCGGCAGCGATCTGTTTCCTTCGGGCAGTGCGGACGTGAATCCGGCGTACGAGACCACCCTGCAGCACGTCGCTGCCGCATTGAACAAGGTACGAGGCGCGGTCACGATCGTCGGGCACACCGACAATCAGCCGATCAAATCGCTGCGCTATGCCAGCAACTACGACCTGTCGCGCGAACGTGCGCTGAACGTGTCCAACGTGCTGAAACGGACGTTGGACAGTTCGATGAATCCTGCCGTGACAGGGCGGGGGCCGTCTCAACCGGTCGCCGAAGGATCGGATCCGGACAGCCGGGCGCGGAACCGACGCGTAGAGATCATCCACGTTCGCTGAGGGTCGGGGGAAACACGAGACTGTCATGTTCGCATTCCTCAAGCGCACCATCGTCGTTCTTCTCGGGTTTCTCCTGATTGCGTTCCTGATCTGGTATTTCGGACCGTACTTCGCGTTCGGAACCTACCAGCCGCTCGCCTCCGTCACCGCCCGGCTGATCGCCATCGGCCTGGTCGTTTGCTGCTGGCTGGTGGCGAAGGCGGTGAAACGATTTCGCGCGTATCGCAAGAGCGACAAGCTGCTGGCCGCAGTGGTCGCTCAGCCGCAACAGCCGGAAAGGAATCGCACGCCTGCGGAAGTCCAGAAACTTCGCGAGCGGTTCGACGAAGCGGTCGCGGCGCTCAAGGAACAACGACGCTCCGGCCACAGCCTTTATGACCTGCCGTGGTACGTCATCATCGGCGCGCCCGGATCCGGCAAGACGACCGCGCTGCTCAACTCGGGGCTGAAGTTCCCGATCGAGCAGCGCGTCGGAAAGGGTGCACTGCGCGGCGTCGGCGGTACCCGCAATTGCGACTGGTGGTTCACCGACGAAGCGATCTTCCTCGACACCGCCGGCCGATACACGACCCAGGACTCCGATGCGGCGTCCGACAGCCTCGGCTGGAGCGAGTTCCTGTCGTTGTTGAAGAAGCACCGGGCGCGCCGGCCGATCAACGGCGTCATCCTCACGATCAACGCGCACGACCTGATCGTCGAGGGCGCACCGGCGCGGGAGGCGCACGTCGAAGCGGCGAGGAGCCGGCTCGATGAGTTGAATCGCGAGCTCAATATCCAGCTGCCCGTCTACCTGATGGTCACCAAGTGCGACCTGGTCGACGGCTTCGCGGAGTACTTCGAAGATCTGACGGCGGAAGGCCGGGCGCAGGTGTGGGGCGTCACCTTCCCCTACGAGCAGACCGTCGCCAACGAGGCACCGCTCGCCTATCCCGCCGAATTCGATGCACTGATGACACGGCTGAACGAGCGGGTCTACGAGCGCCTCGAACATGTGCGCGACACCCGGCGCCGCGCCAAGATTTTCGCGTTCCCGCAGCAGATGGCGACGCTGCGCGAGTCGCTCACACAATTTGTCTCCGACGTCTTCGACTCCCGCCAGTTCACCGGCCAGGTCCTGCTGCGCGGCGTGTATTTCACGAGCGGCACCCAGGACGGAACGCCCATCGACCGGCTGCTCGGCAGCATCGGCCGGACGTTCGGCGCCGCCGTCAGGCCGTCATCGGGACCGGGAAAGGCATACTTCGTCGAGTCGCTCCTCAAGGACGTGATGATCGGCGAGTCCGGCCTCGCCGGCATCAATCGCCGTCTCGAGGCAAAGAAGGCGGCCGCGCAGCTCGGTTTGTACATCGCCGCCGGACTCGTGACCGTCCTCGGAGTGATGGCGCTGTGGATCGGCTACACCCGGAATCGCGACTACCTGGAACGCACCGCCGCCGAAGTCGCGGCGCTCGACAAGGTGCCGCCGGTGCCGGTCACCGCCGCGATCGACCGCATCGTGCCGCGGCTCGACGCGATCAGAGCGATCGTCGAATCTGCAGATCGATATCGCGACAGCACCTCGTTGTTCCTCCGCTGGGGCTTGTACCAGGGCGCGTCGATCAGAGACTCCGCGCACGACGCTTATCTGCGCGAGCTGGATATTGCCCTGATGCCGCGCGTCGCCGCCATGATCCGCTCGCGGTTGATCCAGTACTCGTCGGAACCGGAGAAGCTCTTCACGTACTTCAAGGGCTATCTCATGCTCGGGGAACCCGAGCACGTGGACAAGGCGCACCTTCAGCAACTCACCGAACTGGAATGGAAACGTGGCGGCCCGGGGGGTTCCGGGCCGGCGCTGTCGAAACACTTCCAGGCCGTGATGGACGAGGGCACGCTGCGACCGGTGCCGCTCGATCCAACGCTGGTGGCGCAAGTCCGGAGCAGCCTCGTGCAGTCCCCCATGGCAAAAATTCTCTACGAGGACGTCAGGCGCTCGTACACGGCGAAGGGGGACGGCATCCGGCTCGATCAACTGGTAGGGCTCGATGTCGAGCGCGTGTTCGGCCGCAAGAGCGGCCCGTGGTCGACGCCGATGCCCCGCTTGTATACCCGCGAGGTGTTCAAGCAGATCACCAGCGAAGGCCAGGTGGTGCTCCTCAAGCAGTTGTCCGACGACGCGTGGGTGTGGGGTCAGAATGCGGCCGCGTCCCTCAGCAGCACGGGGGCGCTCGTTTCTGGCGTCCTCAACCACTACGAGCGTGACTACATTCGTGCGTGGGACGAGTTCCTGGACGATCTCGAGTTCAAGCAGGCAGGGCCCGTCAGCGAAACCAACGGGCAGCTCCGCATACTGACCTCGCCGGGCTCGCCGCTTCGCGGCATCCTACGCGTGGTGGCCGACAACACGACGCTGGCGGATACGACCGCCCCCGAGGAGCCAAAGGGAACGGTCGCCGAGGCGAGAAAGAAGCTTGGCGATCTGCTGAAGCCGGTGCAGGAGGCCGCCGGCTTGCCGACCAAGACGCCAGGCATGCTGGTCACGAGCCATTTCCAGTGGGTGCGGCAGCTGACGGCCGGCCAGGCCGGCCAGACACAACTCGACGGCGTGCTCAACGCGCTCACCGAAACCCAGAAGCAGCTCGACACCCTGGGTCCTGACATCGGGGGAGCCAGCAGCGAGCAAATCCTCGCAAGCTCTCAGCTCCGGCAGGTCACCGTGTCTCTTCGTCAGCAGATCGCGGTCTTGCCCGATCCCCTGCGCAACCTGCTCAGGGACATCCCTGATGCCCCCAGGAGAGGGCTCGGCGACGCCGAGACGAAGAAAATCGAAGGAGCCTACGACGCGCTCGTTCGCAGCTGCGAGCCGCTGATCGACGGCCGGTACCCGTTCGCCTCGACGCAGCAGGAAGTGCAGGTGACGGCTTTCGGCGACGTCTTCGGCTACGGTGGTTTTTTCGACAAATTCTTCACCGACCAGGTGGCCAAATACGTCGACGCTTCCGAGGCAGGCTGGGCCTGGAAGCCGGAATCGGTCAGCCCCTCGCGGCCGATCCTGCAGCAAATCCAGGCAGCATTCCGTGTGCGCGATCTCTTCTTCGCCGCGGGATCGAAGAGCCCGGATGTGAACTACGCGGTCACGATCATCGATCTGGACGCCACGACAACGCGCTTGGTGCTGCAGGTCGACGGTCAAATCTACGACGGCTATCCCCAGAAGCCGGTCCGGAGACAGGGCAGCTGGCCCGGCAAAATGAACGGTGATGCCCGCTTCTCGGTCGAGGGCCGCTTCTTCGTTCCGCCGACCATCTACACCGGCCAGTGGGCCTGGTTCAGGATGATCGACGCCAATGCCGAGGGCCCTGCCGACGCGCAACAGCAGCTCCGGTTGCGGCTGCAGGCCGGAAATCAGTCGGCCCGGGTGATCGTCGAAGGCGCACGCGCGAGCAACCCGTTCGCTCAGGGATCCTGGCGGCAATTCACCTGCGGGTCCTGACGCGACCATGCACGTTGGCTTCTTCGGCAAGCTGCCCAGCCACGGCGACTTCCTGCGCCGGCGCGTGTCGGACGGGTTCGTCGACGCGTGGGACTCGTGGCTCCGCGAGTGTCTCGCGGCGAGTCGAACGGCGCTCGGCGCAAAGTGGCTGGACGTCTACCTCACGAGCCCGGCATGGCGGTTCGCCTGCGCGCCAGGCGCGTGCGGTCCTGCGCCGGTTATCGGCCTGCTCGCGCCGAGCGTCGATCAGGTCGGGCGCTACTTCCCGCTGACCGTAGTTGCAGAGCTTCCCGAGGACGTCTGCCTGGTCACCGCGGCCGCCGCATCGAGCCGATTCCTCGATGCCGCGGAACGTCTGGTTATCGAAACCCTTGCCGCCGATCCGGTCGACTTCAACCGGTTCGACCTGGGCGTGGCCGCCCTCGAAGAGGAATTCGCCGCGGTCGTCGAGCGTCCGCCAATCGTGCTCGACCCGGCGGCGGTATCGGTTCTCGAGGAAAGTCCACAGGCGTGGCAGTTGCCCGTCGGCGCGTCGTTCAACCTGCCGTCGGCCTTCGAGCAGCTGCTCTCGCTGCAGCTCGAAGCGAAGTTCCGGCCCCTGGTGCTCTGGTGGACCGACGGGTCGTCGGTGGTCGAACCGAGCTGGCTGGTGCTCAAGGGGCTGCCGGGGCCGTCCTTCTATCCCGCCTTTCTGGAGGGCTCCTGGAACGAGCGCCGGTGGCGGACCGTCCCTGTTCATGTACCGGATGACCCCACACTTCCGACGCTCGCGGTGGCCGATCTCGAGACGCCGCTCTCGTTCCGATCCGCGGCCGCGACTGACGTCGGCCGTGCTCGAACCAACAACGAGGACGGCTTTCTCGAGCGGCCCGAAGCGGGGCTGTGGGCGGTGGCCGACGGGATGGGCGGTCACAGCCACGGGGAGGTGGCCAGCCGCATGGTGTGTGACGCGCTGGCCGACTTCCAGGTCGATGGCACCTTCGAACAGGCCGTCGAGGCGACCTCGCGGCGGTTGCAGGACGTCAACGATCATCTGCTCCGCCAGGCCATGAGCTCCCACCCAGCGGATCGGAGCGGCAGCACCGTCGTGGCGTTGTTGCTGCGCGGCGTTCGGTCCGCGGTGCTCTGGGCAGGGGACAGCCGCGTGTATCGCTGGCGTGGCGGCAGGCTCGAACAGCTGAGCCAGGATCACAGCCTCGCGGCGATTTCTGGTCCCGGAGCCGCGGAATCCAGCGTGATCACACGCGCCGTCGGCGTCCAGCCCGATTTGACCCTCGACATCCATCGCGACGGGGTGCAGGCCGACGACCGGTTCCTCCTCTGTTCGGACGGGCTCACCAGGGTTGTGCCGGAAGCCCGGATTTCCAGCCTGATGGAGACGCCCGATCTCCGTGAGGCGGTGAACGGCCTGATCCGGGCCACCCTCGATGCCGGCGCCCCCGACAACGTCACGGTGCTGATTGCCGAGGCCTACCGATGATGCCTGCGCTTTCCCGGTATAGAATGCGCAGGCTCGATGCACGACAACCGTCATCCGAGTGCCCTGGAGATCGCTGGGGCACGACGGTACCGCTGTCGCCCGTTGACGGCGCGCCAGTGCAGTGCCTCGTGTGTGACACGAGTCCCGGGACCTTTCGATGAGCGCTGAATGGGATGGCCAGGGTTTGCTGGAGCCGATTTCGGCCGAACAGCCATGCGGGCAGAATCTGGACGAAGCACCGGTGCTGCCGGGCGCGCAGACTGCCATCCTGATCGAGCTCGACGGCCTGCGGCTGTTTGGCCAGTCCCGTTCGCCTGAAGCGCCGCCGGAAGTCGACGCGGAAGACGGGTTGCGTGAAGCGGCAAAGGTCAGGCCTCCGATCGAGTGGGATCGGATCCGCAACGAAGCGATCGACGGGCTGCGCAAGACCAAGGACCTCCGTTTGCTGGCCTATCTCGGGACGGCGTTCCTGCGCACTGATGGTCTCGCGGCGTTCACCAAGACGCTCACGACCGCGTCGCAGTGGCTCGAGACCTATTGGCCCCAGCTCTATCCGCTGCTGGACGAAGGCGATGCGATGGCCCGGCGGAACGCGCTCAACTGCTTCGCCGATCCGATGGCGGTCGTGGATCGCGTGTGGCGGCTGCCGATCGTGACGAGCCGCCAGCATGGCCGATTCAGCCTGCGGGACATCGACATCGTGGGCGGGCAGGCCCAGCCGACCGCGAACGAGAACCGGCCGGATGACCGTGCCCTCAAGGAAGCGCTCAAGGAGATTCCGACCGAAGAGCTGACGGCGCTGCAGCAGCACGTGACCGCGGCGGCGGCAGCATTGAGCGGTATCGATGCGCGGATGCGCGCCGAGGGGGGGCCGGAGGTGGCGCCGGACTTCGGTCCGTTGACGACGCAGCTGGCCAAGCTCAATCGGGTCTACCGGGAACAGCTGGTGTCACGCGGCAATGCCGGAGTGCCAGGCGAAGCAGTGGAGGGCGGTGCGGCGCCGGTCGCCGCGGCGGGGTTCACCGGCGGCGCGATCCAGTCACGCCAGGATGCTGTCCGGGCGCTGGATGCGGTGGCAGAGTTCTTTCGCCGGAACGAGCCGTCCAGCCCGATCCCGTTGTTCGTCGAACGGGCCAAGCGACTCGTAGCCAAGGATTTCCTGGAAGTGCTGGCGGATATCGCTCCCGACGCGCTCGTGGTCGCGCGCTCGGCGGGCGGACTGAAACCCGAAGAATAGTCCCGGCAGTCGTGTGATCGGAGGTACATCGTGGCGAAGGCGAGCAGTCAGAAGTTCATCGCGCGCAATCGGGCGCCGCGCGTCCAGATCGAATACGACGTGGAGCTCTACGGCGCTGAGAAGAAGGTCCAGCTGCCGTTTGTGATGGGCGTCCTCGCGGACCTGTCGGGGAAGCCCACCGAACCGCTGCCCCCGGTGGCGGATCGCAAGTTCCTCGACATCGACGTTGACAACTTCGACAGCCGGATGAAGGCCCTGAAGCCCCGCGCGGCGTTCCAGGTGCCGAACACGCTGACCGGCGAGGGCAACCTCAGCGTCGAGTTGACGTTCGAGAGCATGGACGATTTTTCACCGGCGGCGATTGCCGGCAAGGTCGACGCGCTCAGCAAGCTGCTCGAAGCCCGCAAGCAGCTGGCGAACCTCATTACGTATATGGATGGCAAGAGCGGGGCCGAGGACCTGGTCAGCAAGCTG
>Ga0114129_10000769_pt1 | contig 40967 bp, 40 predicted proteins | sample RhiMetdeltSRZDD1_FD_80071 | JGI IMG/M metagenome (GOLD analysis project Ga0114129, IMG submission 80071) | Populus rhizosphere microbial communities from Tennessee, USA - Rhizosphere MetaG P. deltoides SRZDD1 (version 2) (version 2) | ecosystem: Host-associated > Plants > Roots > Rhizosphere >...
CGGTTCTACCCACAAATCGGACTAAAACCGGGCAAGAATGGCAGCATGTCGCCCAGGTACGCCGGGCCCAGCAGCGCGATCCGGCCAACGCCAACCACTACTCCGTCGCGATGGAGTTGCAGGCCGACGGCGGACCTTCAGGAGGCGCTGAACGCCGCCGCGGCCGTCGGCGACGACACGATCCAGAAGCAGGCCGGTATGCGGATCAACGAGGCCGGGTTCACGCACGGCAGCGCCGCCCAGCGGCAGCAGTGGTTCACTCGGGGGTACCAGACCGGCGACCCGAAGCAGTGCAATACTTTCGGCTGATCCCGAGCGGTTGCGTGACTACCTCACGTTGTCGCGTACCCAGGCGAGGTAGGAGTCGCCGCCGTCGACGACAGGCAGGCAAATGATCTCCGGAACGTCATAGCTGTGTACGCCGCGCAGATGGTCGCGCAGGTCGGCGGCGCGGTTGATGGTCGTCTTGCACTCGACTCGCCATTCGCGGGCCTCGTCGACCGCGCCGTTCCACCAGTAGACGCTGGTCATCGGGCCGATCACCTGGGCGCACGCGGCCAGCCGGGCGCTGACGGCCGACTTCGCCAGCTCGTGCGCGGCGTCGGCGGAGTCGGTGGTCGTCACCACCACGACGATGTCTGTCTCCACTCTGGGCACGGTAGTCCGGGTGGATGCCCGCCGCGCCCCAAAACCCACCCGCACTCGTCCGGCGAGCCGCCAGCGCGCGGTTGGCCGGCGTGCGGTCGGCCCGCGCATTGGCCGGCTCGCCCGCGTTGACCGGGCTCGCGCGTTGACCAGGCCCGCACGTGGGGAGTTAGGAGAGGCCGGCGAGGCGGAGGAGGGCGGCGGTGGCCGCAGCGGCGATGACGACGACGGCGAAGGGCGCACGGCGCCAGGCGAGCACCACACCGGCGAGCACGCCGGCCGGGCGGGCGACGCCGAGCGACACGTGACCGGCATCGGTGAACATAGCGGTGGCGATCAGCGCCGCGAGCAGAGTCGTGGCGGCGACGGGAAGGAGAGTCAGGAGCCAAGCGGGAAGCACGATTCGGTCGCGCAACACGATGCCGGTCGCGCGGATGGCGTACGTGCCGGCGGCGAGGACGATCAGGACGATCAGCGCGGTCACGAAGCCACCTCCACCGAGGCGGGCCGGGAGAAGACCCGGCCGGCGAACACGCCGAGCAGAGCGACGAGGACCGGCAGACCGGCGGGCAGCAGCGGGGTCGAGACGACGGCCAGGACGGCACCGCAGCCGGCGGCGATCCGCGTGGTGCGGTCGCGCAGCGCCGGAAGGATCAGGGCGAGCAGGCCAGCCGGGAAGGCGGCGTCGAGGCCGAAGACGTTCGGGTCGCCGACCGCGCTGCCGAGCCCGACACCGAGGATCGTGCCGAGGTTCCAGGCGACGAACAGGAACCCGCCGACCAGCCAGTACGCCTGCCGCCGCAGCTCCACTCGCGACTGGGAGAGGGCGAACGCGGTGTTCTCGTCGATCAGCAGGTGCGCCGCGAGCAGCCTGTGACGGCCCACGAAACCGCCGACGGCCAGGCCGAACGGCAGGTGGCGAACGTTGATCAGCAGGCCGCCGAGGACCGCGGCCACGGGGTTGCCCGCGCCGAGCAGGCCGACCGCGATGAACTGCGAGCCGCCCGCGAAGACCAGCAGCGACATGGCGATCGGCAGCCACCACGGCAGGCCCTGCGCGATGCTGATCGCGCCGTAGGACACGCCGATCATCGCAGCGGCCACGGCGATCGCGGACGCGTCGCGTACGAGGGCCCGGTCGAGTGTTCGGTAGAACGTACGCATGCTTAGAATATCGAACACGGGAGCCGCGTTCGTCAAACTGAACGATCGACCACTGGAGCGAACATGAGTGCCGCCGGAGGGCCGCCGCTCGCGGCCATCGCCGCAGCTCTACGCCGGGAACGAGGCCGCCGCGGGCTGAGTTTGAGCGAGGTCGCCAAGCGCGCCGGTGTGGCGAAGTCCACACTGTCGCAGCTCGAAGCGGCCCAGGGAAACCCCAGCGTGGAGACGCTGTGGTCGCTGGCCGTCGCCCTGGAGGTCCCGTTCAGCCGCCTGATCGACACGCCCCCGCCCGAGATCCGGGTCGTCCGCCGCGGCGAGGGCGCGGCCATCCCCAGCTCCCAAGCCGACTTCACGGGTACGCTCCTGAGCGCCGGCGCACCTCAGGTCGAGCGGGACCTCTACGTGCTGCGCATCGAGCCGGGCCAGACCCGGCACGCCGACGCTCACATTCCGGGCAGCATCGAACACGTCGTCGTGGCCGGCGGCCGCCTGCGCGCCGGTCCGATCGGCTCCCTCATCGAGCTGGAACCCGGTGACTATGCGGCTTTCCCCGGCGACGTGCCGCATGCGTACGAGGCCCTCACACCGGGCACGTGGGCAGTGCTGGTCATGGAGCACCGCTGAGCAACTCGATCGCGCCGCGGATGCGCGTACGCAAGAAGCCGCGGGCCCGGGCCGAGTCGAGCTTGACCTCGCCGGGCCGGGTCAGGCCGGACTCGGCGATGGTGCAGGTCTTGAAGTTCGGCGCAAGTCCGTAGCGGGAAGCGATGAGGCGGCCCAGAACGACGCGGTTGACGGCGTCGGGCCCGGCGATGTCGATGATCCCGGCGTAGTCGTTGCCCACCAGTTCGAGGATCGCCTCGGCGAGGTCGCCGCCGCCGACCGGGCACCGGATCTCGTCGGTGAACAGGTACCCGGGCGCGCCGTTGATCAGGTCCAGCACCAGCCGGATGTGGGTCGTGGTCTCGTCACCCAGGATGATCGACGTACGCACGATCGCAGCGCTCGGATCGACCGCGGCGACCGCCGTCTCCGCGGCCGCTTTCGCCGCACCGTACGGCGTGATCGGGTCGGGCTCGTCGGCCTCGGTGTACCACTGTGGACGTCCAGAGTGGACGGCGTCGGACGAGACGTGCACCAGCCGGGCGCCCACGGCGGCGGCGGCCGCCGCCACGTTCGCCGCTCCGTCCGCCATCGCCGCCCAGCTGTCTCGCTGGTATGCGCTGTTGATGACCGCCGCTGGGCGTACCTGTTGAAAAAGCGCGTGAACCGCGAACTGGTCGCGGACATCGAGCCCGGTGGCGCGGGAGGCCGCGACCACCTCGAAGCCGGACGCGCGGCGGGCCACCTCTCCCCCAAGGTGGCCCGTGGCGCCTATGACGATGAGCTTCATGCCTTGGGCTTGCTGTCGACCCCGGCCTCCAGCCGCTGCTGCGGCGTGATGGGGGTCGGTGCGCCCGTGAGCGGGTCGTAGCCGCCGCCGGTCTTGGGGAAGGCGATGACCTCGCGGATGGAGTCGGCCCCGGCCAGCAGCATGCAGATGCGGTCCCAGCCGAGCGCGATGCCGCCGTGCGGCGGCGGGCCGTAGGAGAACGCGTCGAGCAGGAAGCCGAACTTGTCGCGTTGTTCGTCCTCGGTGATGCCCAGCAAGGTGAAGACGCGCTGCTGCACGCCGCCGCGGTGGATACGGATCGAACCGCCGCCGATCTCGTTGCCGTTGCAGACGATGTCGTACGCGTAGGCGAGCGCGTGCTCGGGATCGCCCTCGAAGGAGTCGATCCACTCGGAGTTGGGCGACGTGAACGGGTGGTGCAGGGCCGTCCAGCCGATCTGCTGCTCGTTCTCGTCGTAGACGGGCTCGAACATCGGGGCGTCGACGATCCAGCAGAACGCCCATGCGTCCTGATCGACAAGCCCGGCGCGCTTGCCGATCTCCAGCCGGGCCGCGCCCAGCAGGTCCTGCGTCTTGCGCCGCTCACCGGCGCCGAAGAAGACCGCGTCGCCGGGCTTGGCGCCGACCGCGTCGGCCAGGCCGGACAGGTGCGCCTCGGACAGGTTCTTGGCCACCGGGCCCTTCGGCTCGCCGGTCTCCGCGTCGAACAGCAGGTACGCCAGGCCCTTGGCGCCGCGCGAGCGGGCCCAGTCCTGCCAGCCGTCCAGCTCCTTGCGGGTCTGCGAGGCACCGCTCGGCATGACCACCGCGCCGACGTACGGCGCCTGGAACACGCGGAATTCGGTGCCGCTGAGGTACCCGGTCAGCTCCACCAGCTCGCAGCCGAAGCGCAGATCCGGCTTGTCCGAGCCGTAGCGGTCCATCGCGTCGGCGAAGGTGATCCGGCGGATCTCCGGGATGTCGTAGCCGGCCAGCTCGCCCCACAGGCCGCGGATGACCGCCTCGGCCAGCTCGATCACGTCGTCCTGGGTCACGAACGACATCTCGATGTCGAGCTGGGTGAACTCGGGCTGGCGGTCGGCCCGGAAGTCCTCGTCGCGGTAGCAGCGCGCGATCTGGTAGTAGCGCTCCAAGCCCGCCACCATCAGCAGCTGCTTGAACAGCTGCGGCGACTGCGGTAGGGCGTACCAGCTGCCGGGCTGAAGGCGTACGGGCACCAGGAAGTCGCGGGCGCCCTCGGGCGTCGACCGGGTCAGCGTCGGCGTCTCGATCTCGTGGAAGTCGCGGGCGTGCAGCACCTCACGCGCGATCTGGTTGGCGCGCGAACGCATCTTGATGGCCTTCGCAGGGCCGGTACGCCGCAGGTCGAGATAGCGGTGGCGCAGGCGGATGTCGTCGCCGGCCTCGACGTGGTCGTCGATCGGGAACGGCAGCGGCGCGGCGGCCGACAGCACCTCCAGGTCGCTGACGATCACCTCGATCTCGCCGGTGGGCAAGTCCGGATTTTCGTTACCAGCGGGTCGATTGGCGACGGTTCCCACGATCTTGATACAGAACTCGTTGCGCAGCGCGTGCGCTTGCGCCTCGTCCCGGGTTTGCTGCTGGTCCGACCCGGCGGAGTCCGGTCGGAGCACGATCTGGGCGATACCGGAGCCGTCGCGCAGGTCGATGAAGGTGACGCCGCCGTGGTCGCGCCGCCGGGCCACCCAGCCCGCCAGCGTCACCACCTCACCGACGTGCGTCGGGCGCAGAGTGCCGGCGTTGTGCGTGCGGATCACGGGTCGACTCCTTCGTGGGCGGGCAACGGCGACCATTCTTCCATCCCCGGGCGGCCGGCCTGCGCTCGGCCGGGCCCGCCGGCCTGCGCCGTTGGGCAGGCCGGCCGGCCTCACCGTCGCGATCAGGGTAGGAAGATCCAGTCCCGCACGGCGCCGACTACGGCCGAGAGCGTCACGAGTACGACCAACGCGAACAGCACGGCGGCGATGACGCGCACCGCCCAGCTGCTCCGCCAGATCACCGGCGGCACGAAGTCCACCAGCCACGCCGCGCCACCGGACACAGTGGACGGTGCCACCGATTCGGCGGGCGGCACCCCCGACGGCGGCTCCAGCGGCGGCGGCACGACGGGCGGCGGGTCGACCGGCACCGAGAGGTCGTCGGGCAGCCCGCCGCGAGCGATACCGCGCCGGACGGTGAGCCAGCGCTCCACCGCTTCCTCGCCCAGACCGCAGGCCCGGACGAAGGCCGCGACGACCTCCTCACGGGGCAGCGTGTCCCGGCTGAGCACGGCGATGAGGGTGCTCTTGGGCAGCACGTCGCCCGCGGCCTCGGCCCGCTTCTCCAGCGTCCGGAAGCCCACGTGCGCGGCGGCTTTGAGGGCGCGCATCGCCGCGACGAACTCCGCCGGATCGCGCGGCACCGCGCGTTCTGGATCGACGTCGGTCACGCGAACAGACTAGCCGCGCACGCCCGTCAGAACCTCCGCCGCCGCCTGCCCACATACCGGTGAGGAGCCGAAAGTGGCAACATGCATCGCCCCCACCGGCGCGCCACCCGGTACGCCCATCTCGACCACGTACGCATCCGGCCGGGCGGCCAGCGCGGTAGCCAGAGCGGCCGACAGCCAGCCGTGGCGGTGGGCGTCGCGGACCACGAGAACGAGGGGCCGGCCCGAGGCGGTGCGCAGCGCGTTGGGGAGCCCGCCGTTGGCCGCGGCGGCGGCGTCTAGACGCTCCACTGTGGTCCCCGGCAACAGCTGGGCGAGCGGAGCGCCGACGCCCCAAGGCGTCGCACCGTCGACGGCGAGGTTCATCATCGTCGTGAACTCCACCACGTGAGCCGGTTTCGTGACCGGTTCGGCCTCGGGGCCGCGCCACGTCCGCACGGCCCGGCGGGCGGCCGCCAGCCCCGGCAGGTCCCTTCCGTTGGTACGCCAGCGAGCGGCGGCGTGTGTGCGTACGGAAGCGTGGGCGTCGGACCAGGCCGACAGCTCGGCCACCCGGCCGGCCGCTTCGGCGAGGCGCTCCTCCGGCAATGTTCCATTGTGGACAGCGTCGACGAGCGCGTCGCGCAGGGCGATCGCGGTGTCCTCATCGGCGGTCTCCCCGCCTACGCAGACCGCGTCGGCACCGGCGGCCACCGCCTGCACGACCGCGCCTGCGAGGCCGAACTCGGCTCGGATCGGGGCCATCTCGATGCCGTCGGTGACGACCAGTCCGGTGTAGCCCAGCTCCGTACGCAGCAGATCGGTCAGTACGCGCGGGCTCAAGGTGGCCGGCAGCTTCGGATCCAGCGCCGGCAGCAGCAGATGCGCCGTCATGATGGCGCGCGTACCGGCTTCTATGGCGGCCCGAAAGGGCGCCAGCTCCACGGCGTCGAGGCGGTCGCGGTCGGCGTACACGACGGGCAGGCCGTGGTGGGAGTCGACGTCGGTGTCGCCGTGGCCGGGAAAGTGCTTCGCGCACGCCGCTACGCCGCTGGACTGCAGCCCGCGTACCCAGGCCGCGGAGTGCCGGGCCACGAGATGCGGGTCGGCGCCGAACGAGCGTACGCCGATCACCGGGTTGTCGGGGTTGAAGTTGACGTCGACGGTCGGCGCGTAGTTGAGGGTGACTCCGGCCGCCGCCAGCTGGTCGCCGATGTCGGCGGCGACCGCATGGGTCAATGCGGGATCGTCGACGGCGCCGAGGGCATGGTTGCCCGGCCGGGTGCTGCCGCTGCCGATCTCCAGCCGTGTGACGTCGCCGGACTCCTCGTCGAGCGCGACGATGACACCCGGATTGCGGTCCCGCAGCGCCGCCGTGAGCGCGGCGAGCTGGCCGAGGTCGACGATGTTGCGCCCGAACAGCGCCACACCGCCGAGCCCCTCGTCCAGCCGCCGCAGTATCCACGCGGGCGGGGTGATGCCGACGAAGCCGGGTTGGAGAACCCCGTCCGCCCAGACGCGAACCCGATCTGCCATGGAACGCAGACTAATCTTTAGGTTTCTTTATTGTAAGTAGTGTCTCGTCATCCGATCGGCCGGGAAACGGTCGGACGCAGGTCGGACGCGGGTGGCAGCCACTGCTCCGCATCCGCCGCGACCTGGTCTCCCGACCGGATGTCCTTCACGGAGTCGCCGTCGGTGCCGCTGAACCAGACGTACGGGATTCCGCGCCGTTCGGCGTACCGGATCTGCTTGCCGAACTTGGCCGCGGACGGCGACACCTCGACGCTGATACCGCGTGCTCGCAGCCGGGCCGCGGTCTGCCGGGCCGCAGCGCGGTCTTCCTCGGCCGTGAGAGCCACGAGGACGGCCGTGGGTACGGACCGGGACACCGTGAAGTACCCCTCATCGAACAGGACGCCGAGCAGGCGGCTCAGGCCGATGGAGATGCCGATGCCCGGGAACCGGTCGGTGCCGGAGCTGGCGAGGTTATCGTAGCGCCCGCCGGACGCGACCGAGCCGTAGCGCTCGAAGCCTTCCAGCCGGGTCTCGTAGACCGTGCCGGTGTAGTAGTCGAGGCCGCGAGCGATCCTCAGCTCGGCTCGGCACAGTCCGGGCCGGTACGCACCGGCGGTCTCCACCACCGCGAGCAGCTCCGCGAGCCCCTCGTCCAGCATGGGGTCGCCGACGCCGAGCTTGGCCACCTCGTCGGCGAACGAGCCGTCGGCCGCGGAGATCTCGGACAGCGCCAGGCACGCCTTCGCCTGTGCTTCGCTGACACCGCTCTCCGCCAGCTCCGCGACGACCCCGGCCGGGCCGATGCGGTCGAGCTTGTCCACCACCCGCATGGTCTGCATCGGGTCGTCGATGCCGAGCCCGCGGTAGAAGCCCTCCAGCAGCTTGCGGTTGTTCACCTGGATGGTGGCCTTCGGCAGCGGCAGGCTCGCGAACACATCGCCGAGCACCAGCGGGATCTCGGACTCGTAGTGCGCGGGCAGCGTGTCGCGGTCGACGATGTCGATGTCGGCCTGGAAGAACTCGCGGTAGCGGCCACGCTGCGGCCGCTCGCCCCGCCACACCTTCTGGATCTGGTACCGGCGGAACGGGAAGCTCAGCTTGCCGGCGTTCTCCAGCACGTAGCGCGCGAACGGCACGGTCAGGTCGAAGTGCAGGCCGAGCTGGTCGTCGTCGCCGTCGGTCTCGGCGGCTTGCAGCCGGCGCAGGAGGTAGACCTCCTTGGAGGTCTCGCCCTTGCTCAGCAAGGTGTCCAGCGGCTCCACCGCGCGCGTGTCGATCGAGGCGAAGCCGTGCAGCTCGAACGTGCGCCGGATCTGATCCAGGAACTCCAGCTCGACGATGCGCTCGGCGGGCGTCCACTCGGGAAAGCCCGAGATGGGCGTGATCTTGCTACTCATGCTCTCTCCACATCGGAATGTCTAGAGGCCGCGGTGGGGCGCGGGCTTCACGAGATCCTGCAGGTACGGATTCGTGGCGCGCTCGCGGCCGATGGTCGTCGCGGGCCCGTGGCCGGGCAGCACGACCGTCGCGTCGTCCAGCGGCAGGATCTTGTCCCGCAGGCTCTCGACCATGCGACGGCCGTCGCCGCCCAGCAGGTCGGTGCGTCCGATGGATCCGGCGAACAAGACGTCACCGCTGAAGCACACCGGCTCCTCGGCGGCGTCCGGCAGGCGGAACAGCACCGACCCGCCGGTATGGCCGGGCGCGTGGTCCACGAGGAACTCCAGACCGGCGATCTTCAACGGTGCCCCGTCGATCAGCTCGGTGACGTCGTCGGGCTCGCTGTAGGGCAGGCGGCCGCCGAACAGCGACGTCAGGTCGGTCGACAGCGCCTTGGCCGGGTCGGCCAGCATCTCCCGGTCCTCGGGGTGCACGTACGCCGTGATGCCGCGTGCGCCGCAGACGGGCGCGACGGAGAAGGTGTGATCGAGGTGCGCGTGGGTCAGCATGACGGCGACCGGGCGCAGCCGGTACTCGGCGATCACCTCGTCGAGCTGCTCGACGACGCCGATGCCGGGGTCGACGACGACACACTGCTCACCGGGGCCGGTGGCCACGACGTAGCAGTTGGTGTCGAACACGTCCGACGGGAAACCCGCGACGAGCACACCCGCCTCCTCTCGCTTGCGTACGCTGAGCGTCCTGGTCCTGTGCGCCGCTCTGCCGGCCGTTGCCGGTTTGTCGAGCCGTTGCCGGTTTTGTCGGGCCGAGCGCCGTCGAGACCGAGGGGCCGTAATTCAGCGAACTGCCTAGAGCCTATCTGGCACGACACAGCGACTTTCCGTACACTCGCACGGGCCGTGAATGTGGCATGGCACACTCCGGTACGAATCGACCGACCGCACGTACCCGCACCCAGACGTCCCAGGCAGGGCCAGATCGGACGTCGCGGAGCCGGAAAACGGCAGACACGAGGAAGGGGAGCTGTCGTGGCTTCCAGCAGGACCCGGCAGCGCAAGCTCGCGCGCGCCAAGCTGAACCGCCAGCTCGCCCGACAGGCGGAACAGCAACGGCGCAGCCGCCGAGTCCGCGCGGGCCTGGCCGTCTTCCTCACCGTCGCCGTCGTCGGCCTGGGCAGCGCCTGGCTGCTCGGCACGTTCGACAAGAAGTCGACGACCACGCCCGAGACCCAGTGCCTGTGGACCAAGCAGGACACCGCGGCCAACCCCGACGTCAAGGACGTGGGCACACCGGCCGAGAACGGCCTGCCCAAGACCGGCACCTCCGACATGACGGTCACCCTGAACACCGGCGCCGTCCAGGTCCAGCTCGACCGCTCGGGTGCCACGTGCGCCTCGGCCAGCCTGGCGTACCTGGCCGCGCAGAACTACTACGCGAACACTCCGTGCTACTCGCTCACCCACACCCCAGCCGATGGGTACGCGCTGGCGTGTGGCGACCACAGCGGCAAGGGCACCGGCGGTGCGGCGTACACGTTCTTCCAGGAGGTCTCGGCCGAGCAGGTGACCCCGACGGTCTCGCCGTCCCCGTCGGCCACCGCCGCACCGGCGCAGCTGTCGCTGTTCCGCAAGGGGACGGTCGCGATGAACCCGGGCACGAGCGGCAGCCAGTTCGTGATCTTCTACCAGGATTCGCAGATCGACACCGCGACACACCCGTACACCGTGGTCGGCCAGGTAACCTCGGGCCTGCCGACGGTCGAGGCGATCGCCAAGGCCGGCACCGTGACGAACGACGCCGGCGCCGACGTGAAGCCGAAGAACGCCGTCACCGTGCAGAGCGTCAGCGTCGTCGAGACGCCGCCGTCGCCGAGCACGGCCCCCACGCCCAGCGGTACGCCCGCGGCGGCCTCGCCGTCGGCCACCGCGTCCTGACCGACCGAATACGCACGGAGGAACACCCATGGCGCCCACCCGGGAACGTCAGCAGCGGGCGGCGGCCCGCGCCCGTCTCGAACGGGAGATGACCGCACGCGCGGATGCCGCACGCAAGCGCCGCCAGCGCAACGCCTACATCGGTGCCGGCCTGGCGGTCGCCGTGCTCATCGCCGGCGGGACCTGGCTGGGCCTGGCGCTGACCGGCAAGGAGAAGGAGCAGACTCCGGCGGCGGCGGCCCCCTCGGGCTGCCAGTGGCTGCCGGACGACGCGGCCGCCAACCCCAACCTCAAGGAGGTCGGCAAGCCGCCGGCGGACGTTCCCAAGAACGGCAAGCAGACGCTCACCCTCGACACGTCGCAGGGCGTCATCGAGATCGAGATGAACGTCAGCGCCGCCCCGTGCACCAGCGCCTCCATGGCGTACCTGGCCTCGCAGAAGTTCTTCGACGGCAGCAAGTGCCACCGCGAGGTCACCGAGGGCTTCAAGATCCTGCAGTGCGGCGACCCGACCGCAACCGGCCAGGGCGGCCCGACCTACAAGATGGCCGAGGAGAACCTGCCGGCCGGGCAGAACCCGGCGTACCAGCGGGGTGTCGTGGCCATGGCGAAGACCCAGGCGCCCAGCAGCACCGGCAGCCAGTTCTTCCTGGTCGACGCCGACATCCCGCTGTCGGACGGCCAGTCGGCCGGTGGCCTGGCCGCCGACTACACGGTCCTCGGCACGATCACCAAGGGCCTGGACGTCCTAGACAAGATCATCAAGGCGGGCGCGGTCGGCGAGGACGGCAAGGCCGCCGGTGACGGCAAGCCCAAGCTCGACGTCACCATCAAGACCGCCAAGGTCGGCGAGGTCATCGCTCAGTAGCTGGGCTCGCCTCCGGCGAGCGAAGTAGCTGGGCTCGCCTCCGGCGAGCGCAGGGCATCCGGCCCTTGGTGCGACTGCTGGCGCCAGAGATCGCCAACTCCCAGGCGGAGTTGGCGATCTTGGCGTCTTCGTCTGACTGCACTCCTGGCGGCTCGCGCGAGCGCTCCCCGGCGGACCGGATGCCGTGGGTTCACCGGTCGCGATGGCGGCGTGCGAGTCCAGCCCCGTCGCAGCGGCGCAGCTAGGCGCCGGAGGTGACGCGGTAGGCGTCGAAGACACCGTCGACTCGGCGTACCGCGTTGAGCAGGTGCCCGAGGTGCTTGGGGTCGGCCATCTCGAAGCTGAACCGGCTGACCGCCACCCGGTCGCGGGTCGTGGTCACGACCGCGGACAGGATGTTGACCCGCTCCTCCGACAGCGCCTTGGTCACGTCGGCCAGCAGCCGCTGCCGGTCGAGCGCCTCGACCTGGATGGCGACGAGGAACGTCGAACCCGCCTTCGGCTTCCAGGTCACCTGAACGACCCGCTCCGGCTGGGCGCGCAGATCCTCGGCGTTGGCGCAGTCCTCGCGGTGCACGCTGACCCCGCCGGAGCGGGTCACGAAGCCGAAGACGTCGTCGCCGGGGACGGGCGTACAGCACCGGGCCAGCTTGATCCAGACATCGCTCACCCCGACCACGACCACGCCCGGGTCCTGTGTGGACTGACGCATCCGGGCCGGCCGGGTCGGCACCGCCGTCTCGGCCAGGTCCTCGATCGAGCCTTCCTCGCCGCCGTACGAGGTCACCAGGCGGGTCACGACGGACTGCGCGGACACCTGGCTCTCGCCGACCGCGGCGTACAGCGAGGCGACGTCGGGCAAGTTCAGCTCGCGGGCGATCGCCATCAGCGCCTCGGCCGTCAGCAACCGCTTGAGCGGCAGGCCCTCGCGGCGCATCGCCCGGTTCAGCGCCTCCTTGCCCTGCTCGATCGCCTCGTCGCGGCGCTCCTTCTTGAAGTACTGCCGGATCTTCGTACGCGCCCGCGGCGACTTGACGAAGCCGAGCCAGTCTTGGGTCGGGCCGGCGTTCTCCGACTTCGACGTGAAGATCTCCACGACGTCGCCGTTGGACAGCACCGACTCCAGCGGCACCAGCTTGCTGTTGACGCGTGCGCCGATGCAGCGGTGGCCGACGTCGGTGTGCACGGCGTACGCGAAGTCGACCGGCGTCGAACCGACCGGCAGCGCCCGCACATCGCCCTTGGGCGTGAAGACGTAGACCTCTTGGCTGGACAGGTCGAACCGCAGCGCGTCGAGGAACTCGCTGGGGTCGCTGGCCTCGCGCTGCCAGTCCAGCAGCTGCCGCAGCCAGGTCATCTCGTCGATGTGAGCGGGCGGGCCGACGATCGTGGCGGCCTTGTTCTCCTTGTACTTCCAGTGCGCGGCGATGCCGTACTCGGCCGTGCGGTGCATCGCGTTGGTGCGGATCTGCATCTCGACCGGCTTGCCGGTCGGGCCGATCACGGTGGTGTGCAGCGACTGGTACATGTTGAACTTCGGCATCGCGATGTAGTCCTTGAACCGGCCCGGAACGGGCTGCCAGTTCGCGTGGATCACACCGAGCGCCGCATAGCAGTCGCGGACCGTCTCGACGAGGATGCGTACGCCCACCAGGTCGTAGATGTCGTTGAAGTCGCGACCCCGCACGATCATCTTCTGGTACACCGAGTACAGGTGCTTCGGCCGTCCGGTCGTCTCCGCCTTGATCTTCGACCCCCGCAGGTCGCCGGACACCTTCTGGGTCACCTGGCGCAGCAGCGCCTCCCGCTGCGGCTGGTGCTCGTCGATCAGGCGCTTGATCTCGTGGTAGCGCTTGGGGAACAGCTGCTCGAAGGCGAGATCCTCAAGCTCCCACTTGATCGTGTTCATGCCCAGCCGGTGGGCCAGCGGGGCCAGGATCTCCAGGGTCTCCTTGGCCTTCTGCTCCCGCTTGGCGGCCGGCAGGAAGTTGAGCGTACGCATGTTGTGCAGGCGGTCGGCGAGCTTGATGACCAGGACGCGGGGATCCTTGGCGGTGGCGACGACCATCTTGCGAATGGTCTCGGCCTTGGCCGCGTCGCCCAGCTTCACCTTGTCCAATTTGGTCACACCGTCGACGAGCAGGGCCACGCTCTCGCCGAAGTCCGCGCGTACGCCCTCCAGCGTGTACGCCGTGTCCTCGATGGTGTCGTGCAGCAGCGCGGCGACCAGGGTCGTGGTGTCCATGCCGAGCCCGGCCAGGACGTTGGCCACGGCCAGCGGGTGCGTGATGTACGCGTCACCGGACTTGCGGTACTGCCCCTCGTGCCACCGCGAAGCAGCCTCGTACGCCTGCTGCAGCAGCCGGATGTCGGCCTTGGGGTGCCACTTGCGGTGCTCGGCGATCAGCGGCGCCAGCTCCTCGGCGACGAGGGTGGACTGCCAGGGCGCGTTGAAGCGCGACAACCGGGCCCGCACGCGCCGGCCGGACGGGGTTCCGTTGAGGATGCTCAGCGGGTTGGTCTGCGTTCCCTCGGCGTCGACCGACTCCAGGCGCACGGTGTCCTCGGAGGGCTTGCCGTCCTCCGCAGTGGTGTTGCTGCCGGTCTCGCCGCCGGGCCGGGCCGCATCCCTGGTCGCGGTCGCCGTACGCCCTGCGCCGGGTCGGCGCAGCGGCACAACGTTGTCGCCCGCTTGGTCCGGAGCTTTCACGGCATCGACAGGATCGATGGACACCAGTCGCTCCTCACGCCTCGCGCGGTACCGCCGCCGTTCGACGATCCCCTCGCGAGGTACCCATCTTACCCAGCGTGCGCCTGCGTACCAGGTGGGCGGCGCGGCCGTCCATCCACCGTGCGGGTTGTCACAGCCGGTTGAACCCGACTCAGACCACCAGGAGGGCGTGAACGTCGCGGCCGAGCAGGCGCTCACGGCCGGCCAGGAAGCTCAGCTCCATCAGCACGGTGAGGCCCGCCACCACACCGCCGGCCCGCTCGACCAGCTCCAGCGTGGCCTCGGCGGTGCCGCCCGTGGCCAGGACGTCGTCGACCACGACCACGCGCTGTCCGGCGACGAATGCGCCCTCGCTGACCTCCAGCGTCGCTTGGCCGTACTCCAGGGCGTATGAGGCTGAATGGGCGACTCTGGGGAGTTTGCCGGCCTTGCGGACCGGCACGACACCGACACCAGCGGCGTACGCCACGGCGGCGGCGATGACGAAGCCACGCGCCTCGACGCCGACCACGACATCGAACGAGCGCTCCCCGCCCGCCGTGTAGTGGCCGACGATCGCGTCGATCACTGCGCGGAACCGATCCCCGTCGGCGAACAGCGGCGTCAGGTCCTTGAACGCGATGCCGGGCTTGGGGAAGTCCGCTACGTCCACCACTCCCCCGGCAACCAGTGCCGCCGTTGCCGGGCCGCTGTCGCCCCGGTATTCCACAACCGTCACGCGGCCCACTCTACTGAACGCGACGCCGCACGTATGAGGCATGTGAGTCAGGCCCCAGCGGAAACCGCCGGGGCCTGACCGATCGATGAACTTAACGACGCTTGGGTGCGCCCGGGCGTACGCCCTTGCCGCCACCGCCCTTGCCGCCACCGCCCTTACCGCCGCCGGACTTGCGGGCCTGCGGCCGGGCGCCCGGACGCGGCGTGACGGCACCGGCCATCTCGGGCACGGCGGTCTTCTGCGCCGGAGCGACACCGCCCTCGGCCTTGTCCACCGCCGGAGCGGCCGCCTTGCCGGCGAGCGCCTGGCGCCGAGCCAGAACCCGCTGCGAGTGCGTGGCGATACGCGGCTCGAAGTCCTTCAGCGTCACCAGGACCGGCGTCGCGAAGAAGATCGAGGAGTACACCGCGGTACCCATACCGATGAAGAGCACCAGGCCGAGGTCCTTCAGCGTGCCCGCGCCCAGCAGGCCCGCGCCGATGAAGAGCAGGCCGCCGACGGGCAGCAGCGCCACCAGACCGGTGTTGATGGACCGCATCAAGGTCTGGTTGACGGCCAGGTTGGCCGCCTCGGCGTACGTGGTCGTGCTGCTGCCGGTGATGTTGCGGGTGTTCTCCTGAACCTTGTCGAACACCACGACGACGTCGTAGAGCGCGAAACCGAGGATGGTCAGGAAGCCGATCACCGTCGACGGCGTCACCTCGAAGCCGACGAGCGAGTAGACCGTCGCCGCCGCGATGAGGTCGAAGGCGAGCGAGGCGAGCGCCGCGACCGCCATCCGCCACTCGAACCGGATGATCAGGTACAGCGTCACCAGCGCGAGGAAAATCGCGAGACTGAACAGGGCCTTGTCGGTGATCTGCTTGCCCCACGCGCCCGAGACGACGTTGGTACTGATCGACTTCGCGTCGATGCTGAGATTCTCGGCCACCGCGGTGGTGACCTCGGTCAGCTGGTCGGCTGTGAGCGGCGTCGTGCGGATCTCGTACGACGGCGTGTCGCCGCCGAGTCGCTGCCCGGCCCCGGCCTGGGCCCCAGGGTCGACCTTGGTCAGCTCCTGGCCGAGCACCTCCTCGACCCGGTCCAGGGAGCCCGCGCTCGCCGGAATGGTGAAGGACGTGCCGCCCTTGAACTCGATGCCGGCGTGGAAGCCCCGCCAGACGAAACTGACCAGGGCGATGAGCACGACCGCGCCGACCACCCCGAACCAGAGCTTGCGCTTACCGACGACGTTGATGCCGGCTTCGCCCCGGTAGAGGCGGTTGGCCAGACCCGACTTGCTCATGTCAGGCCTCCTTGGTCCGGTAGCGGCGAGGCTTCTCCTCGGTGGTGGACTCGTCGTCATCGTCGCGTTCCAGGACCCGGCCGAGGCCACTCACGCGGGGCGACAGGAACGCCTGCGTCCGCGCGAACATGGCCATGATCGGGTAACGGAACAGGAACACGACCACGAGGTCGAGCAGAGTCGACAGGCCCAGGGCGAAGGCGAAGCCCCGCACCGCACCGGCCGAGAACAGGTATAGCACCGCGGCCGCCATGATCGAGACCGAGTTGGCTGTGATGATCGTGCGGCGGGCGCGTACCCAGGCCCGATGGACGGCGTTTCTGGGCGACTTGCCCTCGCGTATCTCGTCTTTCAGGCGTTCGAAGTAGATGACGAACGAGTCCGCCGCGACGCCTAGGGACACGATGAATCCGGCGATGCCGGCGAGGGTCAGGGTGAAGCCCATCGCCCGGCCGAGGAACGCCAGCGCGCCGAAGGTCAGCAGGCCGGACAGGATCAGCGAAAGGAAGATCACCGTGCCCAGCAGGCGATAGTAGAAGAACGCGTAGATCGCGACCAGGAGCATCCCGATGCCCGCGGCGAGCAGACCCGCCTTGAGCTGTGCCGCTCCCAGCGTGGCGGTCACGTGCACGACCTCGGCGTTGGTGAAGGTGACCGGCAGCGCACCGTAGTTCAGCTTGTTGGCGAGGTCCGCGGCGGACTTGGCGTCGAAGCTGCCCTCGATGGTCGAGTCGCTGGTCAGCACGGACAGGATCTGCGGGTCGGAGATGACCTTGTTGTCCAGGACCACGGCGACCAGGCAGTTGCCCTTGTCACCGAGCGCGGCGTCCTCGCACTTGCTGCCGGTCTTGTTGACGGCCTCCTTGGTGAGGTCGGTCCACTTGTCCTGGCCGTCGCCCTTGAACTTGAGGCTGACCACCCACTCCGGCTTCTGGGCGTTCGGCGGCACGGCCTGCGCGCTGCCGATGTCGGTGCCGGCGACCTTGGAGACGTCCAGCAGCTCCTTGCTGCCCCGCGAGCAGGCCACGACCTGCTGCTGGGGGTCGGCGATCGAGCCGACCGGGCGGTTGTCGAGCTGGTCGCAGCTGATCTGCGGGACGTTGAACTGGATCTTCGCCGGGAGGATCGCGACCTCGTTCGGGGTCAGCTCGCCGAACTTCTCGAACTGCGCGGCCGACGCCGGGTCGGCCACCGGCGCGGTGAGCGCCTCAGCCGCGGCGTACGCCGGCTCCCCGACCTTGGCCTTGACGGCGGCGAGGGCAGCGGCGTCGTTCGGGTCGAGTACGGGCGCAGCGCTCGCGGACGCCGACGGGGCCGGTGCGGCCGAAGCCGACGCCGACGGGGTCGGTGCCACGGCTCCGCCACCCTGGCCGCTCGCCTTGGGCGACGGCGAGGTCGCGGCCGACGACGACGGCTTGGGCGACGCCGAACCCGAGGCGCTCGGGCTGGCCGACGGCTGCGCGGCGACCTGGCCGCTGACGTCCGGTGTCAGGTTCAGCACCTTGCGGAAGAACATCTGCGCGGGCTCGCCGACGTCGTTGAGGTTGGCCGAGTCGTTGCCGGGGATCGAGACGACGATGTTACGGTCGCTCTCGGTGATCACCTCGGCCTCGGACACGCCGGAGCCGTTGACGCGGTCCTCGATGATCTGCCGGGCCTGCTCCATCTCCTTGCCGGAGGGGACCTTGCCCTGGGCGACCAGCGTCATCCGCAGGCCGCCGACGAGGTCGAGGCCCAGGCGCGGCTTCAGCCGTTCGGAGAGGCTGCCGGACGCTCCGGACGCGAAGAAGACGAGCAGGTATAGGACGACGAAGATGCCGGCGAGGATGGCGAGCTGCCGTCCCGGCTTCGTCTGTCCTTGCGGTGGTGCCACGGCCTCGGGTCTCCTTGATGGGGAACGGGTGGGTGGTAATGCCCGGCGTACCGGCCGGGGCTCGGCACGCCGGTGGGCCGGCGTACGGTCAGCGACCGGGCTCGATCACCTGGGCGGCACTGTCATCGGCGTCTTTGGCGGCGGCCTCGGTGGCCGAAGCGTCGGGTGTCTTGATGACACGGGCGATGGCAGCGCGCTCGTAGCGGGCGGTCACACCGGGAGCGATCTCCAGCGAGACGATGTCGCCGTCGATCGCGGCCACGGTCGCGTGGAGGCCGACGACGGTCACGACCTTGTCGCCGACGGAGACGTTGCGCTGCAGCTCCATGGCTTCACGCCGGCGCTTGCTCTGCGGGCGGATGATCATGAAGTACATCAGAGCGGCCATGAGGCCGAAGAAGAGCAGGGTCGGCAGCGCGCTGCTTCCCGAGGATTCTGCCGCGATGAACACGGGTGTCGACCTTCCGTTCAGCCAGCACCGGTCCACCCGCGCTGGCATAAATGTGTCCGTTCGGACCGCGGCGAGTCTAGTCGCTGGATCGTCAATCGCCACACCCCCCGTGGCGATCACATTACGATCACGGCACTTCGTCGCCGCCGTCGGCGGTATTGAACAAGTCTGGCACCGTTGTGGCGCCGGGCGAAAAGATACCATTCCGGCCTGATAGGCCGGGCTGGCCGCCCGAACTGCCCGCCTGTCCGGAAAGCCCGCCGCCCGGAAGCACCGGACTGGGCGGGGTAAGGCCCAGATGCGCCCACGCGGCGGCGGTCGCCACGCGGCCCCGCGGCGTACGCGCGAGCAGACCAGCGCGTACGAGGAACGGCTCGCACACCTCGGCCACGGTTTCGGGCTGCTCGCCGACCGCCACCGCGAGCGTGGACAGGCCGACCGGGCCGCCGCCGAAGGTCCGCACCAGTGCGGCCAGCACCGCCTTGTCGAGCCGGTCGAGGCCGAGATCGTCGACGTCGTAGACGCGCAATGCGGCCTGGGCGGCAGCGAGGTTCACCACACCGTCGCCGCGCAGCTCGGCATAGTCGCGTACGCGCCGCAGCAGGCGGTTGGCGATGCGCGGCGTACCCCGGGACCGGCCGGCGATCTCGGCCACACCGTCCGGCTCGACCGGTACGCCGAGGATCCGGGCCGACCGGTGGATCAAGGCGGTCAGCTCGCCGGCCGAGTAGAACTCCAGGTGCCCGACGAAGCCGAAGCGGTCGCGCATCGGCCCGGTCAGCAGCCCGGCCCGGGTCGTGGCGCCGACGAGCGTGAACGGCTCCACATCCAGGGGAATGGCCGTGGCGCCGGGCCCCTTGCCGACGACGACGTCGACGCGGAAGTCCTCCATCGCCGAGTACAGCAGCTCCTCGGCCGGCTTGGCGATGCGGTGAATCTCGTCGATGAACAGCACGTCGCCGGTGGCCAGGCTGGTCAGGATGGCGGCCAGGTCGCCGGAGCGCTCGATGGCCGGCCCGCTGGTCATTCGCAGCCCGCCGCCCAGCTCGGCGGCGACGATCATCGCCAGGGTGGTCTTGCCGAGGCCGGGCGAGCCCGAGAACAGGATGTGATCGGGTGGCGAGCCACGCCGGATCGCGCTGTGCAACAACACTTCCAGCTGTTCGCGTACGCGCTCCTGGGCGATGAACTCCGACAGCCGTTTGGGCCGGACGGTGGCTTCGGCGTCGCGCTCCTCCGGCGACGCCACGGGGCTGACGACCGACTCCGTCATCGCGCCTTACCCAGCAGCTTGATGGCCTGGCGCAGCAGCACCGGCACCGGTGGCGTGGGGCCTTCCGCCAGCGTGGACGCGACCGACCCGATGGCCTGATCGGCCTGCGAAGCGGTCCAGCCCAGCCCGACCAGGCCCTGGCGAACCTGCTCCTGCCACGGCATCTGGCGGGGCACTCCGTTGACCTTGGCGGTCGTCTCGACCGGTCCGACCTTGTCGCGCAGTTCGAGGATGATGCGCTCGGCGCCCTTCTTGCCGATCCCCGGTACGCGCGTCAGCACGGCCACTTCGCCGTGCGCGATGGCAACCTGGACCGTGTGGGGAGTGTGGACGGACAGGACCGCCTGCGCGACCCGCGGCCCGACCCCGCCGACCGTCTGGAGCAGCTCGAACAGCTCGCGCTCGTCGGCATCGGCGAAACCGTAGAGGGTCAGCGCGTCCTCGCGCACGATCAGGCTGGTCGCCAGGCTCGCAGGCTGCCCGACCCGCAGCGTCGCGAGCGTATTGGCCGTGCAGCGCAGCGCCAGGCCCACCCCGCCGACCTCGACCACGGCGATCTCGGCGCCCACCGAGGCGACCCGTCCGGCCACGCTTGCGATCATCGAACGCCCCTCTGTCGAGCCTGTGCCACCGCGGCGGCGACCTTGTCCCGCGTACCGCCCCGCCAGACGTGGCAGATCGCCAGGGCCAGCGCGTCGGCGGCGTCGGCCGGCTTCGGCGGGGCATCCAGCCGCAGCAGCCGGGTCACCATCGCGGTGACCTGGGCCTTGTCCGCAGTACCCGAACCGGTCACGGCGGCCTTGACTTCGCTGGGAGTGTACAGAGCGACCGGCAGCCCGGCGCGTGCCGCAGCCAGGATCGCGACCGCACCGGCCTGCGCGGTACCCATCACGGTCCGCACGTTGTGCTGGCTGAAAACCCGCTCGACCGCCACGCTCTGCGGGCGGTACTGCTCGATCAGACCCACCAGCTGCCCGTCGAGGGCCAGCAAGCGGTGGGCGAGATCGTCGTCGGGGTCGCTCTGGATCACGGTGTACGCCGTAAGCGTGCACGGCCGACCGGGAACGCCGTCGACGACGCCGACGCCGCAGCACGTGAGACCAGGATCGACACCGAGTACGCGGACCACGGCGGGAGCCTAACCCGAACGGGAGTACGAACGCACGGAGGACGGCGTCAGCGGCGAGCCATGCCGGCCATGAGGGCGTCGATGACGTCCTCGGCCATCGTGTCCTCATTCACCTTCGGGTTCCAGCCGAACCAGCGCTGCAGCAGCACCGGGCCGGTGATCATCAGTGTGGTCAGCTCGATGTCCAAATCGGCGCGCAGCTCACCGGTCTCGATGCCGCGCCGCAGGATGTCGCGCGTACGCTCCCGGCGCGGCTCGATCAGCTGCTGGTAGAGCCCTTGCAGCTCGGGGTTGCGCATGACCTCGGGCATGAGGCAGGGGAACACCCGGGCGGCGCGCGGATCGGCGGCCGCACCGTTGACCCCGATCGTGCGGACCAGGTCGTCGCGCACGGAGCTGCTCGGCGTGATCGGCTGCAGCGTCTTCAGCGTCTTGACCGCGTCGATGAGCAGCTCGTTCTTGCCGGCCCAGCGGCGGTAGATGGTGGCCTTGCCGACGCCGGCCTTGGCCGCGATCGCCTCGATCGAGATGTCGGGCAGCGGTACGCCCTCGGCCAGCAGGTCGAGCACGGCGTCGATGATGGCCTCGTGCGCGCGGGTGCTCCGCGGGCGGCCGGCCGTCCGCGGAGCTTGCACGACAAGGTCTTTCATAGTGGTTGAACCTTACCCGACTTCGACTGCCTCGACCTTGTGCGAGGCTTCGCGAGCCCGTTCGGCCTCGGCCGGCGCGACCGGCGCGGGCTTGGCCTTGCCCGGCAGCCAGCGCAGCACGACCAGCAGGCCGACCAGGCCCATGAGCGCCGAGCCGATCGCCGCCGCGTGTACGGCGTTGACGAACGCCGCGTCGGCCGCCTTCACCAGCGCCGGTGCGAAGCTCGCCAACGGCGTACCCGTAAGGTTTTCCGCGACCGCGTGGGCGCCGGCCACCGATTCGCTGACGGCGTCGCGGGCCGCGGCGGGCGCCTGGTCCGGCAGGGCCGCCACGGTCGAGTCCATATTGGAGCGGTAGACCGACGACAGGACCGAGCCGAGGATGGCCACGCCGAGCGCGCCGCCGACCTGGCGGACGGTGTTGTTGACGGCCGAGCCGACCCCGGCCCGCTCGCGCGGCAGCGACGCCATGATCGACTCGGTGGCCGGCGGCATGATGTTGGCCATGCCCAGGCCGAAGATGAAGAACATGACGACCACGATCCAGATCGGACTGGTCTCGTCCAGCACCAGGTAGCCCAGCGTGGCCAGGGAGACCACCGAGATGCCGAACGCGCTGACCGCCTTGCCGCCGAACCGCTTGACCATACTCGCCGACAGCGGCGCGAAGACCAGCTGCGCCACGGCGAACGGCAGCATCATCAGGCCGGTCTGCAGCGGGCTGTAGCCCCGGACCAGCTGGAGGTAGAACGCCATGAAGAAGAACACGCCCATGGCGGCGAAGAACGAGATGCCGACCAGGCTGACGGCGGCCGAGAACCGCGGGATCCGGAACAGCGACACGTCCAGCGACGGATGGTCGGTGCGGTTCTCCCACCAGACGAAGACGCCCAGAGCGGCTACGCCCAGCGCGATCCAGGCCCAGACGCTGGCGGTGTCGAAGCCGGCCTCGCCGCCCTCGATGATGCCGTAGACGAGCGCCGCCAGGCCGACGATGGACAGCAGGACGCCCGGCAGGTCCACGCGGCCCGGGTTCGGGTTCTTGGACTCGGGCACGATCGTCGTCACGAACGCCAGGCCGACCGCGATGATCGGCACGTTGATCATGAAGATCGAGCCCCACCAGAAGTTCTCCAGCAGCGCGCCGCCGAGGATCGGGCCCAGCGCGACGCCGATGCCGACCGCGCCGGCCCAGGTGCCGATGGCCTTGGCCCGCTCGCGCGGGTCGAACACGTTGGTGATGATCGGCAGCGTCGTCGCCATGATCGCCGCGCCGCCCAGGCCCATGACGGCTCGGGCCGCGATCAGCTGGCCCGGGTCGCGGGCGTACGCCGACACCAGCGACGTCAGTGCGAAGAGGACGAGCCCTCCGATCAGGATCTTCTTGCGGCCCAGCCGGTCGCCGAGGACACCGAAGGTGAACAGCATCCCGGCGAAAACCAGGGTGTAGGAGTTGATGGCCCACTCCAGCTGGCTCTGGGTCGCGCCCAGCCCCTGCTGCGGGTCGGCGAGCACCTTCAGCGCCACGTTGAGCACGGTGTTGTCGAGCACCACGACGAGCAGCGAGACGACGAGCACCGCGAGGATGGCCCACCGCCTCGGGTGCCCGGTATTCGCTTTGGTCTCCACGATCGATTCCCCCAGGTGTGAGTCTTGTTCACGATACGAGACGGTTCCGTATCGCATATGGGGAACCTACGCCTCCCGTATGCGATACGGAACCGTCTCGTATTGAAAAGTGAGCCAGCTCACTACCGGGAATACGCGCCGGCTTCATCCTCGACGTACCGCGGGCGGGCGGCGAGTACGCCCGCTCCGGCTTGGACCAGCGCGGCACCGACGAGGAACCCCATCGGCAGCCGCCAGCCGCCGGTCGCCTCGTAGAGCAGGCCGACGAGGAACGGGCCCAGCGCTGCGATCAGATACCCCGTGCTCTGGGCGAAGGCCGACAGTGCCACGGTTCCCTCGGGCGTACGCGCCCGCATGCCGATCATCGCCAGCGCCAGCGGGAAGGCACCCTGGCCGATGGCCAGCAACGTGACCCAGAGGATCGCACCGCCGTGGGGCGCCAATGCCAGGCCCGCATAGGACGCCACCATCGCCACCGACATCAGCAGCACGAGCGGGCGTACGTCGCGCAGGCGGCCGGCCATCGCGGGCATCAGCAACGCGATCGGTACGCCCACCGCGGTCACCCCGGCGAGGAGCAGCCCGGCATCGGTCGGGCGGTACCCGGAGTCGCGGAAGATCTGAGCGAGCCAGCCCATCGTGGCGTACCCGGACAGGGATTGCGCGCCGAAGTAGACCGCCATCGCCCAGCCGAGACCGGTGCGCCCCGGGCGTACGCGTGAATGGGCGGAGACCCGCGGGCCCGGCGCCTGCCGGCGCAGGCCGGCCCGCAGCCACGGCAGCATGGCGACGACCGCGATGATGGCCCAGATGCCCAGGCCGACACGCCAGGAGCCGAACGCGTCGGCGATGGGGACGGACGCGGCCGAGGCGGCGGTCGTGCCGGCGATGAGGGTCATGGTGTAGACCCCGGTCACCAGGCCCGACCGTGTCGGGAAGTACGCCTTGACCAGTACGGGCAGCAGCACGTTGGCGACGGCGATGCCGGCCAGGGCGAGGGCGCTGAGCAGAACGAAGACGAGCGGCGAGCCGGTGACGACCCGCAGCACCTCGCCGGCCGCGAGCGCGCCCATGGCACCGACCAGAACGCGGGCCGGGTGGAACCGGCGGGTGAGCCAGGGTGTGACCGCGCCGAATACCGCGAAGCTGAGCGCCGGCAAGGTCGTCACGACACCGGCCAGTACGCCCGACAGCCCGAGCCCGACGCGGACCTCGTCCAGCAGTGCGCCCAAGCTGGTGATCGCCGCGCGCAGGTTCACCGCCACCAGAAGGATGCCGGCCAGCGCGAACGCGGCTCGCATCGGTCGTGCGGTGGTAGTGGTCGCCGCGGCCGCGGCCGGGCTGCTGAGGGCTGGCGCGGTCATGCGTCCGATCGTAGAATGATGGGACGAATTTCGGCAGCCCATTGTAAGGACCGCCACAGCATGGCACTTCAGGCAACCACCCGCCGCACGCTCGCGCCGCAGGTCATCGAGCAACTGCGGGCCCAGATCGACTCCGGCGAATGGCCGGTCGGCAGCCGCATCCCGACCGAGCCGGAGCTGGTGTACGCGCTCGGCGTCGGCCGCAACACCGTCCGGGAAGGGGTCAACGCCCTGGTGCACGCGGGCGTACTGGAGCGCCGGCAGGGATCGGGCACCTACGTGACCGCATCCGGCGAATTCACCGGCGCCGTCAGCCGCCACCTGGCCAAGGCCGAACGCTCCGAGGCGGTGGAGGTACGCCGGGCGTTCGAGGTCGAGGCCGCCCGCCTGGCCGCGGTGCGGCGTACGCCCCACGACCTGAAGGCGTTGCGCGCGGCCCTCGCCGACCGCGAAGCGAAATGGGCGGCGGGCGACGCGGCCGTGTTCGTCGAGGCGGACCTGAAGCTGCACCACGCCGTCATGGCGGCGGCCCACAACCGGATGCTGGCCGACCTCTACCACTCCTTCGGAGAAGCGCTGCGGGCCTCACTCAGCGGCACGATCGGCGACGAGCTGCGGCCCGAGAACTACTGCGACCACAGCGAGCTGGTCGCCGCCATCGCCGCCGGGGATCCCGAACGCGCGGCCACCGCCGCGGGGTCCTATCTGGAGGTTTGACCCGGCTGCGCGCCGGCTGGTCGGCGCTGGTCACCGGCCTGGTTTGGCGTTGATGATCGGTGGGGTAATCCGCGGCTATGGCGATGTTCTCTCGTTATAGGACAGCCACCGGCGCGGGTGTGCTGGCCGCATTCCTGCTGGTGCTCATCTTCGGCAGCCCGATCTACCGCGACTGGGCAGCCGAGAACACCAACCCCAACACCGCCGGCGGCTGGTTCCTGCGCCTGCTCGGCTGGCCGGCCTGGAGCTTCAACTCCTCCGAGTCGGTATCCAGCGTGATCGCCGACGACCTCAAGGCCATCCTGGTCGTCCTGTTCACCTGGCTGTTCCTGCGCATGAGCACGGGACAGCAGCTCGCTCGGGCCCGCGGCACCATCAGCCAGCTGTTCGCCGGCTGGTCGGCGTACGTCTTCGCGGCAGCGTTCGCCGCGTTGATCACCACCTTCATCCGCTCCAACCCCTCCCTGCTGACCGCCTTCAGCGCGGCCGGCGCGGGCGCCATTTACGGCCTGTTCACCGGCTGGGTCGTCGGCATCGCCACCCTAGGCAACTACCGGGGTTCCAGCTGATCCGTCAGCTGACCTCGGCGGTGCCCGCCCGGCGAACAGCCCGTTCGCCGGGCGCCATACTGACCGCATGCGCGCCAGCCGCCTCGTCTCGCTCCTGCTGCTGCTGCAAAACCGCGGCCGGATGACGGCCGAGCAGCTCGCGGTGGAGCTGGAAGTCTCGGTACGCACCATCTACCGCGACGTGGAAGCGCTCATGGCCGCCGGGATCCCGTTGTACGGCGAGGCCGGCCACGCCGGCGGCTATCAGCTCGTGGAGGGCTACCGTACGCGGCTGACCGGGCTCACCGGGCCGGAAGCCGAAGCGCTGTTCCTGACCGGGTTGCCCGCCGCCGCCGCCGAGCTGGGTCTCGGCGCGGAGCTGGCGGCCACGCAGCTGAAGCTCAGCGCCGCGCTGCCGGCCGAGCACCGGGCTCGCGCCGACCGGATGCGCCAGCGGTTCCACCTCGATGCACCGAGCTGGTACCGCAGCGCCGAACCGGTTCCGCTGCTGACGACCGTCGCCGACGCCGTCTGGGAGCAGCGGAAGCTAGACATCGACTACTACCGCTGGACCGAGCCTCGCGAGGTGTCCCGGACGGTCTGCCCGCTCGGGCTGGTGCTGAAGGCCGGGCGGTGGTACCTCATCGCGGCGGCGTCGCCGGGCGGGCGGGCGAACGCGTACCGGGTCGGCAACCTGCGATCGGCCGTTCTGTCCGGCGAGACGTTCGAACGGCCGGACTTCGACCTGGCCGCGTACTGGCGGTCCTATGTGGAGGAATTCGACGCCCGGCGCTGGCGTGGCGAGGCCGTCGTCCGCTTCTCTCCAGCGGCCGTGGAACGCCTCACCGACCACGCCGACGAGAAGGTCCTCGCGGCGGTGGCGGCCGCCGAAACCGATGACAACGGCTGGGTCACCGCCCGGATCCCGACCGAATCGCCCTGGCACGCCGCGAACGAGTTGCTGCGGCTCGGGCCGGTCGAGGTCCTCTCGCCGCCGGAGCTACGCGACCTGATGCGATCGCGGGCACTGGAAATCGCCGCGCTTCATTCGTGAAGCGCCCACTTGTACGCCGATCAGGCGTCGACCGCCGCCATGACCTCGTCGGAGACGTCGAAGTTGGCGTACACGTTCTGGACGTCGTCGCAGTCGTCGAGGACGTCGATCAGCTTGAACACCTTCCGCGCGCCGTCCTCGTCCAGGGGCACCTGAAGGCTGGGCACGAACGTCGACTCGGCCGACTCGTAGTCGATGCCGGCCTTCTGCAGCGCGGTACGCACGTCGACGAGCGCGGACGCCTCGCTGATCACCTCGAACGACTCGCCGAGGTCGTTGATCTCCTCCGCGCCCGCGTCGAGGACCGCGCCCAGGACGTCGTCCTCGGTCAGGTCGCCCTTGGGCACGATGACCTGGCCCTTGCGCGTGAACATGTACGCCACCGAGCCGGCGTCGGCGAGGTTGCCGCCGTTGCGGGTCAGCGCCACGCGTACCTCGGTGGCCGCGCGGTTGCGGTTGTCGGTGAGGCATTCGATGAGCAGCGCGACGCCGCTGGGCCCGTAGCCCTCGTACATGATGGTCTGCCAGTCGGCGCCGCCGGCCTCCTGGCCGGAGCCCCGCTTGACGGCACGGTCGATGTTGTCGTTGGGGACGGAACTCTTCTTGGCCTTCTGGACGGCGTCGTAGAGCGTGGGGTTTCCGCTCGGGTCGGCACCGCCGGTACGCGCAGCGACCTCGATGTTCTTGATGAGGCGGGCGAACAGCTTGCCGCGCCTGGCGTCGATGGCCGCCTTCTTGTGCTTGGTCGTCGCCCACTTTGAGTGGCCGGACATAACCCCTCCGTCGTATTACCGCGCGTCAGGACCGGGCCGCGCGCACCATGTCTACGAAGAGCCGGTGCAGCCGCAGGTCTCCGGTGAGTTCCGGATGGAATGAGGTGGCCAGCAGGTTGCCCTGCCGAACCGCGACAATCCTAGCCTCCGGCCCGTCGCCGACCTGCCCCAGCACCTCTACCTCGCCGGTGACCTTCTCGACCCAGGGCGCGCGGATGAACACTGCGGTGACCGGGCCGCCCTCGACCCCGGCGATCTCGACCTGGCGCTCGAACGAGTCGACCTGCCGCCCGAAGGCGTTGCGGCGTACCTGGATCGCCAGGCCGCCGAAGGAGCGCTGGTCCGGCCGGCCGTCGAGGACGTCGTCGGCCAGCATGATCATTCCAGCGCAGGTCCCGAACGCCGGCATCCCGTCGCGCAGCCGGTCGCGGATCGGCTCGTATACGTCGAATGCCAGCGCCAGCTTGCTCATGGTGGTGGACTCGCCACCGGGGATGATCAGGGCGTCGACCTGCGCCACCTCGCCCGGCCGGCGCACCGGCCGGGCGATGACGCCGCACTCCGCCAGCGCCGCGAGGTGCTCGCGAACGTCGCCTTGCAGCGCGAGTACGCCGATGACCGGCTGCACTCCTGGCGCTTCACGCGAGCGTTCAGCGGCGACGGTCACCAGCCACGCTCCGCCAGGCGGTGCGGCTGCGGGATCTCGTCGACGTTGATGCCGACCATCGCCTCGCCGAGGCCACGCGAGACCTTGGCGATGACGTCCGGATCGTCGTGGAACGTGGTCGCCTTGACGATCGCGGCCGCGCGCTGGGCCGGGTTGCCGGACTTGAAGATGCCCGATCCGACGAAGACGCCCTCGGCACCCAGCTGCATCATCATGGCCGCGTCGGCCGGGGTCGCGATGCCGCCCGCGGTGAACAGCACCACCGGCAGCTTGCCCGTCTGCGCGACCTCCTTGACCAGCTCGTACGGTGCCTGCAGCTCCTTCGCGGCGACGTAGAGCTCGTCCGCGGGCAGCGAGGTGAGCCGCTTGATCTCGGCGCGGATCTGCCGCATGTGCGTAGTGGCGTTCGATACGTCACCGGTGCCGGCCTCGCCCTTCGAGCGGATCATCGCCGCGCCCTCGGTGATACGCCGCAGCGCCTCGCCCAGGTTCGTGGCACCGCACACGAACGGCACGGTGAACGCCCACTTGTCGATGTGGTTGGCGTAGTCGGCGGGGGTCAGCACCTCCGACTCGTCGATGTAGTCGACGCCCAGCGACTGCAGCACCTGAGCCTCGACGAAGTGGCCGATCCGGGCCTTCGCCATCACCGGGATCGACACCGCGCCGATGATGCCGTAGATCATGTCGGGGTCGGACATGCGCGAGACGCCACCCTGGGCCCGGATGTCGGCGGGTACCCGCTCCAGCGCCATGACAGCGACGGCGCCGGCGTCCTCAGCGATCTTGGCATGCTCCGCGGTGACCACGTCCATGATCACGCCGCCCTTGAGCTGCTCGGCCATGCCGCGCTTGACCCGGGCGGTGCCGGTCACGGCGGCAGCGGACACGGTTTCGGACATGGCGGACACTCCTGTCGCAGAAAGGGCTTGTACCAGCGATGTTATCCGGGGCCGCGGCCGGCGCCCCACGGCCAATCGCATCCCCGTGGACCGTAGTGTGACCTGAGTCACTCCATTTATGTCCCAGGTCCGTGGGCCCAGCGATCCGTTGCTCACGTCGGAGACCGGCCCCGGCCGCTGGGCGGCCGTGGCCTGCCATGTCCGCGGGCCGGTACGGCCGGGCTCGCGTTCGGTCTTGCAGCGGCCACGGCGAACCCGCAGCGGTCAGACGTCGATGTCGAAGTACGTAGGTCGGGCGTGCTTACGCGCCAACCCCAACCATCGCACGATGTGATGCTCGCGCAGCACGAGAGCATCGCGTACCGAGTCGGTGTCGACCTGGCGAGCCAGAGCCAACCGCCGCCCGGCCACGTCGACCGCTTCCACCAGAGCCGGATCGGCCTTGGCCGCATCGCCGTCCAGCTCCCGAAGCCGCTTAGTGAGGATGTTCTCAGCGGTCTCCCGCTCCCCGGCCGGAGCGTCGAGCGCGGCCCGAGCGGCGGCGTACAGGTCGTCTTGGGGCGTTTCAGCCTGTTCGGCCAGGACCGCTGCGGCGGCCGCTCGGCGTACCAGCTGAGCGTCGAGGGCCCGGCGAGCAGACGCGGCCCGCAGGTGCAGCCGGTCCAAGCGGGCGGCGAGCCACGTCACGTAGGTGCCGATCAGCACCACGACCGCGACAACGCCCACCACCCACGCCACGCGAGCATGGTAGCCGCGGTCGATCAGCTCGGCATGACCACGCCCGGACTCGCGTCGATCGCGGTTGCGTACACCTCTAGAACCCGGCCGGCGACGACCGGCCAGTCGAACTCCGCGACCGCGATGCTGGCCCGCAAGCCCAGCTCAGCGCGCCGGGACGGGTTGTCAAGGACGTCAGACAGGGTCTTGGCCAGAGCAACGGAGTCACCCGTGGCGAACAGTGCACCGGCCCGGCCGCCGTCGAGGACGCGGCGGAACGCGTCGAGGTCGCTGGCGACGACGGGCGTACCTGCGGCCATCGCCTCGGTGAGGATCATCCCGAAGGATTCGCCGCCCGTGTTCGGCGCCACGTACGCGTCCACGCTGCGCAGCATCCGAGCCTTGTCCTCCTCGGAGACCTTGCCGAGGAACGTCAGCCGCTCTCGTACGGCCCGCGGGAGCATGATCTCGTCGAGGTCGCCCGGCCCGGCCAGCAGCAGCCGCAGGCCCGGCCGGTCGGGTGCGATGCGGGCGAACGCGTCGGCCAGGACCCCGAAGCCCTTGCGCGGCTCGGTGAACCGGCCCAGGAAGCCCAGTGCGCCGCCCTCACCGGGCCAGCCGGGCAGCGGGGTCGCGGTGGCGAACTTGGCGACGTTGACGCCGTTGGGAATCTCGACGCCGCCGCCGCCGAGGTGTTCGACCTGGACCCGGCGGGCGAGGTCGCTCACGGCGATGCGGCCGGTGATCCGCTCCAGCACGACCTGCAGGGCCGGGCCGGCCGCCGCCATCGCCTTGGATCGGGTCATCGCGGTGTGGAAGGTGGCCACGATCGGTCCTCGGGCCAGCATCACCGCGAGGAGCGACAGGCTGGGCGTCACCGGTTCGTGGACGTGAACCACGTCGAAGCCGCCGGTGATCAGCCACTTGCGTACGCGCGTCACCGATCGCGGGCCGAACGACAGCCGCGCGACGGAACCGTTGTAGGGCACGGCAACCGCCTTGCCCGCCGGCACCACGTGGGCCGGCAGGTCGGCCTCCTCGTCGGCCGGGGCCAAGACGCTGACCTGGTGTCCGAGGCCGATCAGAGTGTCGGCCAGCTCCCGCACGTGCAGTTGCACGCCCCCGGGCACGTCCAGCGAGTACGGGCAGACGATCCCGATCCGCATGGCCCTCCTAGTCCAGCCAGAGCTTTTGCAACATGTGCCAGTCGGCGGGGTGCTCGGCGATGCCCTTCTCGAACTCGTCGGCGACGAGCTGGGTCAGCGCCGCGACCCGCTCGGTCAAGGTACCGTCCTTCGGCGCGATCAGGGGCCCCACCAGGCGACCCCGCGGGCCCGCGTCCTCGTACCACATGTTGGCCACGTACAGCGGGGCGCCGGTGCGTATCGCCAGCAGGGCGGGTCCGGCCGGCATTCGCGTACGCCCGCCGAAGAACCGCACTTCGATCCCCCGCCGGGACAGATCCCGGTCAGCCAGAAGAGGGACGACGTGGCGGTCGCCGAGCGCCTGGGCGAGCAGGTCGGTCGGGGCCGCCCCGCCGCCCGACGCCGGGATGACCTTCATGCCCAGACTCTCCCGGTACGCCAGGAAACGCCGATACAGCCCTTCGGGCTTGAGCCGCTCGGCGACGGTGGTGATCGGCATGCCCATGGCGGCCACCCAGGCCCCGGCCGCGTCCCAGTTCCCGGCGTGGGGCAGGGCGACGATCGCGCCTTTGCCGTCCGCCCGAGCCTCCTGCAGCCACTCCCAGTTCCCGAGGATGAAGCCGTCCCGCATTTGCTGGCGAGACAGCGACGGCAGCCGGAACGCCTCCATCCAGTATCGCGCGTACGACCGCACGGCTTGCCGGAGAACGTCATCGGGCACCGATCCGCCGAGAACCCGTTCGAGGTTGCGCTGCAGTCGGCGTACGCCCGGGGATTGCTGGCGGACCGCGCGGTCGGCACCGATCCGGAAAGCCGCGGCGGCGACCGGCTTGGGAAGCGCACGGACGAGGCGCCACCCGGCGGCGAACCCGAACTCGGCGAGGCGATCCTTCATGCCGCACGCTCGGCGGAGTGAGCGGCCTGCCACATGCGCTGGCCGGCCGTGATGATCGAGCCGGCCGCGAGCAGCCAGAGGGCGGCGGGCAGGCCCCACGCGACGCCGAACCCGGTGAGCAGGGCGCCGACGCCGGTGAGGATGAGCCGCTCGGCCCGCTCGATCAGGCCCTTGCTCGCGTCGAGGCCGAGGCTGTCGGCGCGGGCCTTGACGTAGGAGACGACCTGGCCGGACACGAGGCAGAGCAGGACGGCGATGAGCGTGGGCGTCTCGTCGCGATACAGGTACGCCAGCGAGCCGAACACCATGCCGTCGGCGACCCGGTCCATAGTGGAGTCCAGCAGCGCGCCGTAGCGGCTGGAGGTGCCCTTGGCCCGGGCCATCGCGCCGTCCATGACGTCGGTCAGCCCGCTCAGGGTGATGATGACGACGGCCCAGACGAGGTCGCCGCGCGCGGCGAAGCCGATGGCACCGACGCCGACGCCGGCCGTGCCGAGAACGGTGACCATGTTGGGGGTCACCCCGATGCGCAGTAATGCGCGGCTGAGGGGGTCCAGGAGTCGGGCCGTACCGGCCTTCACCGAGACGCTGAGGATCTTCGCCATAGCGGTCTAAAGATAAACAGGGTCGCTGCCGAGTATGTGTGTCGGGGTTGTTAAGTCGCCCGCCGGGGTGTGGGATTCAAGTATGTGAGGTGTCCCGCAGACGACCAGGAGGTTGCCATGGCCCAGAAGTCCCCGGAGAAGGGGGTCGCCGGCATCGCGCCGGCGGTGGATTCGCCCGTCAACGTACGCAACGTGGTGCTCGTCGGACACTCGGGTGCGGGCAAGACGACCCTGGTCGAGGCGCTGCTGGCGGCCACCGGCACGATCCCGCGCAGCGGCTCGGTAACCGACGGCACCACGGTCTGCGACAACGACCCAGCCGCCGTACGCCAGCAGCGTTCCGTCTCGCTCGCCTGCGCGCCCCTGCAACACGGCAACACCAAGATCAACCTCCTGGACACGCCTGGTTACGCCGACTTCGTGGGCGAGCTGCGCGCCGGCCTGCGTGCCGCCGACGCCGCCCTGTTCGTGGTGAGCGCCGCGGACGGCATGGACGCGGCGACGGTCTCCCTGTGGGAGGAGTGTGCCGCGGTCGGCATGCCGCGGGCCGTCGCGGTGACCCGCCTCGACCATCCGCGCGCCGACTTCGACGAGACCGTGGCGCTGTGCGGGCGCGTCTTCGGCGACGGCGTCATGCCGCTCTACCTGCCCATGCACGGCGACGACGGCGAGAGCGTCGCGGGCCTGATCGGCCTGCTGACCCAGCGCGTCTACGACTACACCAACGGCCACCCGGCGCAGGTACGCGACCCGGACGCCGAGCACCTGCCGGCGATCGAAGAGGCGCGCAACGAACTCATCGAGGGGATCATCGCCGAGAGCGAGGACGAGACCCTGATGGACCGCTACCTCGGCGGCGAGCAGCTGGACGTGCAGACCCTCGTCGAGGATCTGGAGAAGGCCGTCGCGCGGGGGCACTTCTACCCGGTCGTGCCGGTTGTGGCGACCGCCGGTGTCGGCCTGGACGCCCTGCTGGAGCTGCTGACCAGCGCCTTCCCGACCCCGCTGGAGCACCCGCTGCCGGCCGTGGCCGGCGTGGACGGCTCGCCGCAGGCGCCGCTGACCTGCGACCCCGACGGCCCGCTCGTGGCCGAGGTGGTCAAGACGACGATCGACTCGTTCGTCGGCCGGGTCTCGCTGGTCCGGGTCTTCTCCGGGACTCTCAAGCCGGACACCTCGATCCACATCTCCGGGCACGGCCTGGAGGAGCGCGGGCACGCCGACCACGACACGGACGAGCGCATCGCCCACGTCTACTCCCCGCTCGGCGCGAACCTGCGCGAGGTCACCTCCTGCATCGCCGGGGACATCTGCGCCATCACCAAGTCCAGCGCCGCCGAGACCGGCGACACCATCTCGGCCAAGGACAAGCCGCTGCTCGTCGACCCGTGGGAGATGCCCGAGCCGCTGCTGCCGGTGGCGATCGTGCCGAAGACTCGCTCCGACGAGGACGCCCTGGCCAAGAACCTGGCCCGGCTGGCGGCCGGCGACCCGACCCTGCGGCTGGAGCGCAACGCCGAGACCCACCAGCTGGTGCTGTGGTGCATGGGCGAGGCCCACGCGGACGTCGTCCTCGAACGGCTGCGCGCCGGCGGCGTCGAGCTTTCCACCGAGCCGGTACGCGTGGCGCTGCGCGAGGCGTTCTTGACGCCGGCCAAGGGCCACGGGCGGCATGTGAAGCAGTCCGGAGGCCACGGCCAGTACGCCGTATGCGACATCGAAGTCGAGCCGCTGCCGCGGGGATCCGGCATCGAGTTCGCCGAGCGCGTCGTCGGCGGGTCCGTGCCGCACAACTACATCCCCAGCGTGGAGAAGGGCTCGCGGGCCCAGGCCGAGCGCGGCATCGTGGCCGGCTACCCGGTCATCGACATCCGCATCACCCTGGTCGACGGCAAGGCCCACAGCGTCGACTCCTCCGATGCCGCGTTCCAGACCGCCGGTTCGCTGGCGCTGAAGGATGCGGCCGAGAAGGCCCAGGTCGGCCTGCTGGAACCGGTCGACGAGGTCGAGATCAAGGTGCCCGACAGCTACGTCGGCGCGGTCATGAGCGACCTATCCGGCCGCCGCGGCCGCGTACTCGGCAGCGACCCCGACCCCACGCACGAGGGCAAGACCATCGTCCGCGCCGAGGTTCCGGCCACCGAACTGGTCCGGTACGCCATCGAACTGCGGGCGATGACCTCCGGCGCGGGCACGTTCAAGCGGCAGTTCTCCCGGTTCGATCCGATGCCGTCGCACCTCGCCGACGTCGTCAAGAAGGAGCACGCCGCAAGCCGTTGATCTTGTAGGTCCTTCCGAAGCGCCGGTGGAGCCTGGGCCGCCCGCCGGCGCTTCACTTTGCGATCCGGCGCCTCAGCTTGAGATCCGGCACGCGGCCGTGCCGCCGGGCATGCGGTGCCGGTTGCGGGCGATCAGCCGGTACGCCGGCCAGGCCAGGGCGCGTACGGGCGGGACGGCGAGCAACCAGCCGAACGGCTTCCAATACCAGCGGCTCGACCGCAGCAGAGCGCTGACGGCTTCGGGTCCGGCGAGCGTACGCCGGCCGGGCTCCACCCATTGCACGGCGTCCTCGGCTTCGGCCTGGGTCAGGTTCAGGGCGGTCAGATCGGCGCGCTGCCACGGAACCACCTCGGCGCGGGTCGGGATCCACCGGATGATGAAGTTCGCGCACGCGGTGCAGAAGGAGCAATCGCCATCGAAGACGAAGGTGGCCACGTCTTCATCGTCGCGCTCGGGACCGCCCAGGGCGAGCCGTACGGCTGTGCTCCCCCTCACTAGGCGTTCAGGCGGCCAGCAGCTGCGACACGGTGACGAGCCGCAAACTCTTGGCCCGCAAGCCTTTCACGATGCCCCGCAGGTTCGCCACGGTGATCATGCGATCGGCCGGGCCGGTGTCGTGAGCGAGCAGGATCGCACCCGGCCGGGCCGCACCGACGACCCGCGCGACGATGCCGGCCGGATTGACGCGGTACTCGGGTATGCGCTGCGACCACATGACGATGTCGTAGTCGAGCGAGTCGGCGGCCAGCAAGGTGGACCGGCCGAGATGACCCCACGGCGGCCGCAGGAACGCCGGTGCCCGGCCGAGGACCGACGCGATCTCGTCGTGGCCGCGGCGGACCTCGTCGAGCGCGGCTCGTTCGTCCAGGCGGGCGAGGTCGGCATGCGACCACGTATGGTTCGCCACCTCGTGGCCATCGTACCGAGCTAGATCGCGGTGCGCTCGCAGTCGCTCGCCGACGAGGAAGAACGTCGCTGGAGCGGCCAGCTCGGCGAGGATGTCGAGGACTCGCGGCGTCCACTGAGGCATCGGGCCGTCGTCGAAGGTCAGCGCCACCGCGTCGGTGCTCGCCGGCACGTGCCACACCGTGCGTACCTGGCCGCGCAGGGTCCACTGAGACGGGTTGCCGGCGGGGGCGTACCCGCCGTCGACGGGCAGGCGGCCGTGGTACGCGACGGGCGCGGCGGCGCCCGCCAGCACTCCCCCCGCGGCCATCGTGCTCCCGGTCAGCAGCCGGCGCCGTGCCACCACGAGTTCATCGTGGACTATGCGGTGGCGATATATGGGGTGATTCACGGTATTCGTCCGGTGACCCGGGCACCCGGGCCACCGGAACACGTCAGGACAGGCTGGTCACCAGCACATGCAGAACGGGTGACCGGCGGGGTCGGCGTACACGCGGTAGTCGTCGCCCTCGCCGGGGAGCCGCTTCGCGCCGAGCTGGAGCACCTGCTGCTCGGCCGCGTCGATGTTCTCCACCAGCACATCGATGTGGTACTGCTGCGGGTGGGCCGCGTCCGGCCACTGCGGAGCGTTGTAGTTCTCCACCTGCTGGAAGATGACGGAGGGCTGGCCCTCAGCCGACAGGCCGGCGCCGTCCTCGCCCTCGTACGACACCTCCATGCTCAGCAGCGACGCGTAGAACTTCGCCAGCCCCGCGGCGTCGGGGCAGTCGATGCAGAGGTCACCCAGCACGACGCGGTCGATGCCGTCGTTGGCGCACAGGCAGAACGGGTGGCCGGACGGGTCGGCGAGGGTGGTCCAGGTGTCGCCGCCGCCCGGCAGCTGCGTCGCACCGGCCTTGATGGCGGCCGCGACCGCCGCGTCCAGATCCGGCACGAGCAGGTCGAGGTGGGCTTGCTGCGGGTACGCCTGATCCGGCCACCGGGGTGCCTGGTGGTCGGGGGCGAGCTGGAACGCGAGCTTCCAGCCTTCCGGGGTGAGGGTGCTGACCCATTCGTCACCGGCATAGGAGGGCGTCACTCCGGCGACCTCTTGGTAGAAGGCGGCGAGTGCCCGCGCGTCGGGCGTGTCGAAGACGATGCCGCCGAGTTTTCCAATCATGCCGAGCATTCTCGCCCGGCCCCCCGACATTCTCCAGCATCCATCGAGTGAACCTGGTCTACGCAGGCCAGGCCGTCGCGAGGAGGTCTCGGGTCTCGGTCAGGAGCTGCGGCAACGTCTTCGTACGCCCGACGACCGGCATGAAGTTGGAGTCGCCGCCCCAGCGCGGCACGACATGCTGGTGCAGGTGCCCGGCGACGCCCGCACCGGCCACACCGCCCTGATTGATCCCGATGTTGAAACCATGCGCGCCGGACACGGCCCGGATCACTCGCATGGCCCGCTGCGTGAACGCGGCGATCTCCGAGACTTCACCGTTGTCGAGGTCGGTGTAGTCGGCTACATGCCGGTACGTGCAGATCAGCAGGTGGCCGGGGTTGTACGGGAACCGGTTGAGGATGGCGTACGCCTTCTCACCGCGCGCGACGACGAGGCCGTGGACGTCGTTGCCGGGTGCGACGCAGAACGGGCACCCCGACTGCTCGGCGGACGGGTCGCCACCGAGGATGTACGCCATCCGCCACGGCGTCCACAGCCGGTCCAGCCCGTCCGGTTCCCCGGGCGAAAGCTCATCATCCCCGGGCGAAGGCTCATCGGAATCAGCCGGCGCGTGCACGCTGAGTTCGTCCATCCCCGCGCTCCCGACCTCAGGAGGCCGGCTCGGCAGCGGACGGCGGCACGTTGCTGCGAGACCGGACGATGCCGGCGACGTGCGCGACCGCCTCGTCGAGGCGTACGCCGTTGCGCTGCGACCCGTCCCGGTAGCGGAAGGACACCGTGGCGTCCGCGACGTCCTGGTCACCGGCGATCACCATGAACGGGATCTTCTGGCCCTGCGCGTTGCGGATCTTCTTCTGCATCCGGTCGTCGCCGGTGTCGACCTCGGCCCGGATGCCCTCGGCGCGTAGCCGGTCCACAAAGGACTCCAGGTACGCGACGTGATCGACCTGACCGTCGCCCGCCTCGGACCGGATCGGGATGCCGATGACCTGCACCGGGGCCAGCCACGCCGGGAACGCGCCCGCGTAATGCTCGGTCAGTACGCCGAAGAACCGCTCGATCGAGCCGAACAGGGCCCGATGGATCATCACCGGGCGCTGGCGCGTACCGTCGGCCGCCTGGTACTCCAGGCCGAACCGCTCGGGCTGGTTGAAGTCCACCTGGATCGTCGACATCTGCCACGTACGCCCGATGGCGTCGCGCGCCTGCACCGAGATCTTCGGGCCGTAGAAGGCGGCGCCGCCCGGGTCCGGCACCAGCTCCAGGCCCGAAGCCCGAGCCGCCTCCTCCAGCGCCGCGGTCGCTTCGGCCCACTCGGCCTCGGCGCCGATGAACTTCGGCGAATCGTCGCGAGTGGACAGTTCGAGGTAGAAGTCGTCGAGACCGTAGTCGCGCAGCAGATCCAGGACGAAGGTCAGCAGCGCCGACAGCTCGCCGGGCATCTGCTCCTTGGTGCAGTAGATGTGCGAGTCGTCCTGCGTCAGGCCGCGTACGCGCGTCAGGCCGTGCACGACGCCGGACTTCTCGTACCGGTAGACGGTGCCGAACTCGAACAGCCGCAGCGGCAGCTCCCGGTACGACCGCCCGCGCGCCCGGAAGATCAGGTTGTGCATCGGGCAGTTCATGGCCTTGAGGTAGTACTCGGCGCCTTCGAGCTGCATCGGCGGGAACATCGTCTCCGCGTAGTACGGCAGGTGGCCGGAGGTCTCGAACAGCTGCGCCTTGGTGATGTGCGGCGTGTTCACGAACTCGTACCCGGCCTGCTCGTGCCGCTGCCGCGAGTACGCCTCCAGCTCGCGCCGGATGATCCCGCCCTTGGGGTGGAACACCGCCAGGCCCGACCCGATCTCGTCGGGGAAGGAGAACAGGTCCAGGTCCGCGCCGATCTTGCGGTGATCGCGCTTGGCGGCCTCCTCCAAGAACTGGAGGTACGCCTTGAGCTGATCCCGGGTCGGCCACGCGGTGCCGTAGATCCGCTGCAACTGCGGGTTCTTCTCCGACCCCCGCCAGTACGCCGCGGCCGAGCGCATGATCTTGAACGCGCCGATGAGGCGGGTGCTCGGCAGGTGCGGGCCCCGGCACAGGTCGCCCCAGCACCGGTTGCCGGTCTTGGGGTCGAAGTTCTCGTAGATGGTCAGCTCGCCACCGCCGACCTCCATGACGTCGGGGTCGATATCACCCTTCACGTCGACGAGTTCGAGCTTGAACGGCTCGGCGGCCAGTTCGCCCTTGGCCTGCTCGACCGAGTCGAACCGGCGGCGCTTGAAGGTCTGGCCCTGCTTGACGATCTCCTGGGCCCGAGCCTCGATCTTCGCCAGGTCCTCCGGGTGGAACGGCTTGGGGACCTGGAAGTCGTAGTAGAAGCCGTTCTCGATGGGTGGGCCGATGCCGAGCTTGGCCTCCGGGAAGACGTCCTGCACGGCCTGTGCGACCACATGTGCGGTCGAGTGGCGCAGGACGGTGAGGCCGTCCGGGCTGTCGATGGCCACCGGCTGCACCGTCGCGTCGGCCTGCGGTGCCCAGTCGAGGTCGCGCAGCGTGCCTTCCTCGTCGCGGACCACCACGATCGCCTTGGCCCCGTTCATCGGCAGGCCAGCGGCGGCCACCGCCTCGCCCGCCGCCATTCCGGCGGCCACAGTGACGGTGTCGACAGCGCTCACGAGAAGCTCCTAGCGGCTTGATGGACCGGACATTCCGCCCCGCGCGCCATGCTATCGAACCGCCTTCCGCTCGCCTCATCCACGGCCTCGCCCGGCCGCACCGTCGTGTAATCGCCCTGTGCATGTCGTTGACGGCGGGATTCGCCATGTGCCAGGCAACGAGCCGCGCCCGGCCCAGCCCGCGGAGCTTGACCCGCTGGCCCACGAGCATGGCAGGGAGGCGCCCCCGGGGCGCCGACCGGTCTCCGACGTGAGCAACGGATCGTCGGGCCCACGGACCTTGGACATGCTCTTGAATTTGATCTTGATCCTGATACCCCCTGACAGCTTCCTCACAGGGAGCCGACAGAGTTTGCCCAGGTCAAAGGGGCACGGTCGAAGTCATGGACGACTCGACGAAGACCCCCAGGGTGAGCCGTCGCCGCCTGATGGGCATGATCGCCGGCGGCCTGACCGTCTCCGCCGTGAGCGGTGTGGGCATTTACAGCCAGGTACGCCCGGATCCGGTGCCGCAGCCGAGCCCGGTCGCGGCGACCGTCCAGTCACCGGCGCCGAAGCCCGATCCGGCCGTGCGAGTCGAAACCGCCGAGGCGACCTGGTACTCGTGGCAGTGGGTGAACCTCACCACCGGTGAGCGGTACGGATCGACCAATGCCACTACCGAGACGAACAACACCGAGTCCATGATCAAGGCGTGGATCGGCACCGACTACCTGACCCGCCTGGAGAAGACCGGCCGGCCGCTGACCGATGCGGACAAGACCCTGATCACCAAGATGATCCGGCTCTCCGACGACGGTGCGGCCCAGACGCTGTGGCGGCGCGGCGGTCGGGATGCCGTTGTGCAGCGCGCCATCGACGAGTGCGGCCTGACCGGGACGGCCGTCTATCCGGAATGGTGGTCCAAGACGCAGATCACCGCGGCCGACGCGACGACGATGATGACGTGCATCCTCGATCGGGCCAAGACCTCGCCACTGGTCGCCTGGCTGGTCGACGACCTCATGCGGGATGTGGATCCGTCCAACGCGTTCGGCATCGCCGAAGTGCTCGCCGACGTCGACGCGCCGGCCCGCCCGGCGGTCAAGAACGGCTGGACCGCGCACGGCGTCACGAACCAGTGGAACCTCAACTGCCTGGCTCAGTGGCGCGCGACCGGTACGCGCGACGACATCGTCCTCGCGATCCTGACGCGGTACCCCGTTGCGAAGGGGCAGGCGTACGGCGAGCAGCTGTGCCGCGACGTCGCTCGGCAGCTGACCGACCAGCTGCTGCCGGCATCCAACACCTGACGCGCGCGTCTGACGCCAAGATCTGGTTCAGATCAGGGATACAGCACGGATCTTGGGCCAAGATCCGTGCTGTATCCCTGATCTGAACCAGATCTTGGCGCTGCCGTATCGTCCCGAGCATGCTCTGGTGGCTGCTTCTCGCTGCGCTCGTCGCCGTCGTCGCCCTCGCCTGGTTGATGCGCTCGCGCACAAA